>ERZ761602.764-NODE-764-length-64843-cov-11.324751_pt1 | contig 64843 bp, 62 predicted proteins | sample MGYA00512165_ERZ761602 | MGnify/ENA primary metagenome ERZ761602 (study PRJEB28899, sample SAMN02445085) | bioreactor sludge metagenome | biome: EBPR sludge; isolation source: Thorneside wastewater treatment plant | place: Australia: Brisbane, Thorneside...
GTCGACGCCAGCGCCCCGCCTGGGAAGAACGCCGCGGAGTTACCGGTTACGCTGGTACGGGGCAATGTCGATGAGGCGCTGCGCATCCGCAACGAAGAACAGTTGCCAGTCTTTGAGCGCCTCGGCGACGTTCGGGAAAAGGCGGTGACCATGGGACAAATCGCCGACATTCTGCAGGCGCGTGGGGAGCTCGACGAGGCGCTGCGCATCCGCAACGAAGAAGAGCTGCCGGTCTATGAGCGCCTCGGAGACGTGCGGGGGAAAGCGGTTACCATGGGGCAAATCGCCGACATTCTGCAAGCGCGCGGTCAGTTCGACGACGCGCTGCGCATCCGCCAGGACGAAGAGCTGCCAGTCTTTGAGCGCCTCGGCGACGTGCGGGAGAAGGCGGTGACAATGGGGAAAATCGCTGACATCCTGCAGGCGCGCGGCCAGCTCGACGACGCGCTGCGAATCCGCCAGGAAAAACAGCTGCCAGTCTATGAGCGCCTCGGAGACGTGCGGGGGAAGGCGGTTACCATGGGGAAAATCGCCGACATCCTGCACGCACGCGGCCAGCTCGATGACGCGCTGCGAATCCACAACGAAGACGAGCTGCCGATCTATGAGCGCCTCGGAGACGTGCGGGAGAAGGCGGTGGCGATGGGGAAAATCGCCGACATCCTGCGGGCGCGCGGCCAGCTCGACGACGCGTTGCGCATCCGCAACGAAGAAGAGTTGCCGGTCTATGAGCGCTTGGGCGACGTGCGCTCGCAGGCGGTGACGATGGGAAATATCGCCGATATCCTGCAGGCGCGCGGCCAACTCGACGAGGCGCTGGCGCTGCACGAGCAGCGTCTGCCGATCGCACAGCGCCTTGGGGATATCGATAGCCTGGCGCACATTCGTTACTCAATCGCCGCGCTGCGCCTGCAGCGCGGCGAGCACGAAACGGGCGGGCTGCAAACGATCCATAACGAACTTGCCGAGGCTTTCGCGATTAGCGTCGAGCTCGGCCGCGCGGATGGCATCGCTGCGATTGGCAAGCTTCTTGCGCAGGTATTGGCGATGGCCGGCCAGCGCGAGCAGGCGCTGGGGGTCCTGGAGCAGGCTGAAGCTGCCTACGCGAAGCTGGACAATGCGCAGGGCTTGGCAAGCGTTAGCGAGCTGCGGAAGGCGATCGGCAGCGCTGGAACGTTGTGTGCAGAGAGCGCTGCCGCTGAGTAGATGCCTCATCACGCGCCGCGGTATGGGCTGGGGCCAGTATTCGCGCGCGCATGGGCGGCAAGCGTTGCGGATCTCCGCCCGGGAAGTGAATCAGCGCTATGATATGACCAATCACATGACCAACAGGAGCGTTACGATGAGCACCGTCACACTGGCTGATGCCAAAACGCACTTGAGTCGTTTGCTCGATCAGGTCGAGGCTGGCGAAGAGGTGATCATCACCCGGCGTGGTCAGGCGGTTGCCCGCATCACGCCGGTCGAGAAGGCCAAGCAGCCGATCAAGTCGCTCGCCGAGTTTCGCAGTCGCATGCCGCGTTGGCGCAAATCCAGTGCCGAGCTCCTGCGGGAAATGCGCGACGAAGGGCTATGATGCTGTATTTGGACACCAGCTTCCTGGCGCCGCTGATCCTCGAAGAAGCAACCAGCGAAGGCGTCGAAGAGTTCTTTCTCGACCTTTCGCCCGGGCAGTTGCAGATCAGCCACTGGACCCGCGTCGAGTTTGCCAGTCTCGTTGCCCGCGAGGTCAGGATGGGAGGCCTGGCCGAGGCTGAGGCGCTGCTGGCCATCGGCCAGTTCGATGAAATCGTGGCTGGCTCCTGCCAGATCCTCGTCCCCGGCGCGGTCGACTACGAGCTTGCCAAGAGCTACGTCCAGAATTTCGCCACCAAGTTGCGAGCCGGTGACGCGCTACACCTCGCTATCGCCAACAACCATGGCGCGACGATGCTTTGCACGCTGGACGAGGGGCTGCTGGCTGCCGCCAGGCTGCTGCAGATCCCCGCCACCAAAGGCATCAAACCCTGACGCCTGCACCGTCATGAGCCGTCGCCATGGCCCGGCCCGGGAGGTGATGACTTCGTCAAGCGATTTGCCGGACAACCAACGTGCGAAAATAAGGTGGCGCTGGTCGACCACTCGACGCATGCCGAAGCATGCTCATCGCGATGATCGCCAGGGGCCAGTTTGACCGCCACCCGATTGCTGCGGATACTTCGCTCCTTACCTCGGCGCTTCGATCGCCATCCTCTTGAGATTATTTGACGCCAGCATGGCGGCGGCACATGCAAGCTATTGATTTTCAGCAACTGATTCCCCCGCCGGCGAGTGCGCATGGGCGACGACGAATTTTCGCATCGGCGCTGGTGATCCTGGCCGCTACCGCGATGCTGACGCTTGTCGCTGGCACGCTGCCGGCACACGCGCAGACAACGACCGCGAAAGCGTCGCCGGTGGTCATCGAAACGGCGCCGCTCGGCGAGGTGGTCATCCATCCGCAGCGTGAACTGGCAGCCAGCGTGATCGCGCGCAACGAGTCCAGGCTGTCGGCCGAGGTCAGCGGTGTCGTGCTGCGCTGGGCCGCCGAAGCTGGCAGCAAGGTGAAGAAGGGGCAGGTACTGGTCGAGATCGATCCGGTCGACTTCCGGCTGGCGGTGGCGCAGGCGCAGGCGGCGCTGGATGCTGCGCTGGCGCGCCTCAGGCAGGCGGAGCAGCAGTTCAAGCGTGCGCAGGAGCTGGTGGCGCAGGGTTTCTTCTCGCAGGAGGCGCTGCTCCAGCGCGAAACCGAAGTGGCGCTGAAGCGCAGCGATCTGGCGTCGAATCGGGCGCAACTGGCGGGCGCCCAACGCCAGCTGGCGAAAGCGACGCTGCGCGCACCGTTTGCCGGCAGCGTTGTCGAGCGGCTGGCGCAGACCGGCGAGGCGGTAGCGCCGGGAACGGTACTCTACGTGCTCGCGGAAACCGGCGCCGCGGAAGTCAGCGCCAGCATCGCGCCGGCCGATGTCGCCGGCCTGCGCCGTGCCAGCGACCTCGTTTTCGAGACGCGCGGCAAGACTTACCCGCTGCGCCTGCTGCGCGTCGGCAGCACGGTGTCGGCGCCGGCGCGCACGCAGGAGGTCCGCCTGGCTTTCACTGCCGGCGAGGGCACGCAGGTGCCGGTTCCGGTGGGCAGCGACGGGCGTTTGTTGTGGTCCGATCCGCAGCCTTACCTGCCGGCGCCGCTGCTGGTGCGCCGCGGCGACGCGATCGGTGTCTTCGTCGCGCAGGGCAAGGTCGCCCGCTTCGTCGCTCTGCCCGGGGCGCAGGAAGGCCGCGCGACAGCGGTCGCGCTGTCAGCAGAGACGCGCGTCGTCGTGCGCGGCCAAGCGACGCTGCAAGACGGCGCGGCGATCAGGTAGGGTGGGCGCTAACGGTCATGACAGTGGAGATGCCTCGGATCATGAAGGTCATGACCGTTCACCCTCTTTCCCGGCCTTTCTCCCGCGAGGGGAGAAAGGAGATTCGTGAGTCGCGTACGCGACTTCCACACCAACTATGAAACTGCTGCGCGCGCTGATCTCGAACCATCCCTTGGCCAACGTCGCCTTCGTGGTGGTGTTGCTGCTCGGCCTGCTCAGCTACCTGACGATGCCGCGCGAGCAGGACCCGGAGATCAATTTCAACTGGGTGAGCATCATCACCGCGCTGCCGGGTTCGAGTGCCGAGGAAGTCGAGCGGCTGGTCACCAACCCGCTCGAGGACGGCATCAAGGGTGTTGCCGACGTGCGCTTCGTCATTTCGACCTCGCGCGAGAACATCTCGACGATCCTGGTTCGCTTTCGCGAAATCTCCGAGCGCAATTTCGACAAGCGCATGAACGACCTGCGCCGCGAAATCCAGAACAAGTCGAAATCCGAGTTGCCGCCCGAAGCCAAGGACCCGCTGGTGACGGAGATCACCACTTCGAACGGCTTTCCGACGGCCTCGATCCTGCTCGTCGGGCAGGCTGACGACGAGACGCTGCGCCTGAACGCACGTCGCATCAAGAGCGATCTGGAGCGCATGAGCGGCGTCGACTCGGTCATCGCTTCCGGGCTGCGCGACCCGGAGCTGCTGATCAGTGTCAGGCCGCAGGCGCTGGCGGCGCGCGGCCTGACCAGCACCGACGTTGCCGACAGCGTGCGAGACTGGTACCGCGACGTGTCCGGCGGCACGCTGAAAGGGCAGGGCAGCGCCTGGTCGGTCGGCGTCACAGGGGTGGTCACCGATCCCGAGTCGCTGGCAACGCTGCCGGTGATGTCGGCCTCGCGGCCTGGTGTTTCGGCGCGGCTCGAAGAGGTGGCGAGCATCGAGCGCGCGCGCGCGCCGGCGACGCAATACTCGTCTACCGACGGCCGCGACGCGATTTCGCTGGCGATCAACAAGAAAGCCGGCAGCAACACCCTCGAACTGGTCGACCGTCTGCGCAGCTTCATTGCCGAGGAAAACGCGGTGCTTGCCGCCAGTGGCCTGAAAATGACCCTGGCCGACGACCAGACGATTCCCACCCGCGAAGCAATCAATGTCATGCAGACCAACGCCCTTTACGGGGTGATGATGGTGCTGGCAGTGTGCTGGCTGTTCCTCGGCGGCAAGATCGGCGTGCTCGTATCGCTCGGTATACCCTTCTCGCTGCTTGGCACTTTCGCTCTGCTCTCCGCCATGGGGCACACGGTCAATGTCTCGGTACTGCTCGGGGTGGTCATCGCGCTGGGCCTGCTGGTGGACGACGCGGTGGTCATCGTCGAGGCCACCTACTACCGCATCGAACGCGGCCAGCAGGCGCTGCAGGCCAGCCTCGACGCCATCGGCGAAGTCTGGGCACCGGTGCTGGCCTCGGTGGCGACGACCATGGCCGCCTTCCTGCCGCTGATGCTGCTGCCGGGAATCGTCGGCAAGTTCATGTTCATCATTCCCTTCGTGGTCACCCTGGCGCTGCTGATCTCGTTGCTCGAAGCGTTCTGGATGATGCCGGTGCACATTGTCGTCACCAAGCTGCGTCTCGACCAGCCGTCACGCCTGCAACTCTGGCGCAACCGCTTCAATCGCCGCATTCGCCTGCGCTACGGGCAGGCGCTGGCGTACGCGCTGCGCCGGCCGAAGCGCTTCGCGGCGCTGACCCTGGCGGCGGTGGTGGCCGCCGTGGCGCTGGTCGCCAGCGGCGTGATTCGCGTGCAGTTCTTCGCTTTCGATCCGATACGGATCATTTACGTGAACGTCGACATGCCGGCGACGGCGACGCTCGAAGACACGCTGGCCGAAACCAAGGCCGTCGAGCAGGTGGTACGCAGCCAGCTCAATGGAGTCGGGCCGGGCGCCGAGGCACGCTCGGTCTATGCCAACGCCGGCGTCAAGTTCACCGAGACCGAGCCGCTCTATGGCGACCCCTACGGGCAGGTGATCGTTTCGCTCAACCCGATGGCCAAGGGCTCTCGCGGCGTCGACGACGCGGTCGAGGCCATGCGCGCCAGCGTCGAAGCCGTGCCGGGTCTCGGACGCAAGAGCTTCACCGTGCTCTCGGGCGGGCCGCCAGCCGGCAAGGCGATCAGCGTCAAGGTGCGCGGCGACGACTTCGAGAAACTGCAGGCCGCCGCCGATGCGCTCAAGGCCATCACCGCGAAAATCCCCGGCGCGCGCGACGTGCAGGACGACAACGTTCCCGGCCGTCCGCAACTGAGCCTGCGGCTCGACCGCGACGCGCTGCGCAAGGCCGGCTTGAATGCTGCGCAACTGGCCCGCCAGGTACGCATCGCTGTCGACGGCGAGGTGGTCGCTTTCACCCGCGACGAGGGCGACAAGATCGAGGTGCGCGTACGTTCCGAGCGTAGCCATCGCCTCGATCCGGCGACTTTCCTGAACGAGCCGATCGCCCTGCCCGATGGCCAGATCAGCCGCCTCGGTGCGCTCGTCGAAGAGGAAATCGCCCCGGGCCGCGGTTTCATCCGCCACTACAACCTGCGTCGCACGATCACCGTCGAAGCCAGCCTCGACAAGACGCTCACCGATACGGCGGCGGCCAACGCGATCATTGCCAGCGAATGGGACAGGATTCGCGCCGCGCATCCCGGCGTCGGCCTCGATTTTTCCGGCGAGCTGGAGGACATCGAAGAAAGCCTCGATGCGATGAAGAAGCTGTTCCTGCTCGGCGTCGGCCTGATCTACCTGATTCTCGCCGCGCAGTTTGCCAGCTACTGGCAGCCGCTGATGATCCTGGTGACCGTGCCGCTGGCTTTCACCGGCGTCGCTTTCGGGCTGGCGCTGTCGGGCAATCCGCTGTCCTTATACACGCTCTACGGGGTAATTGCGCTGACCGGCATCGGCGTCAACTCGGCAATCGTCCTGATCGATGCGGCCAACGAGCGCAGCCAGCGCATGGGCGGCATACACGCCCTGGTCCAGGCCGGTCGGCGGCGCGTGGTGCCGATCCTGATCACCACCACGACCACCATCGGCGGCTTGTTTTCGCTCGCTTTCGGTCTTGGCGGCAAGAGCCTGTTGTGGGGGCCGGTGGCTTCGAGCATCGTCTGGGGACTGCTGTTCTCGACGGTGCTGACGCTGTTCGCCGTGCCGCTGCTCTACCTGGCGTTCATGCGCGAACGCAAGCCCCACGCGGGCGGCTCGCTGCTGCGCCGACTGTTGGTGCGGACGACGCGAGTGGCCAGCTAGGCGAGCGGTCCAGCTGGCGCAGTTTCCCTGTCCGGTCTATAGTCAGGGCCTCGCGCTTAGCTCTCGGAGGTTCTCGTGGTCAACAGCGTCGCTAATTCGCCAGCTTCCGTTCTGCGCATGCTCGTCTCGCCCGAGCAGAGGGCGGCCCGTGTCGCCGACCGCCAGAAACTGGCGTCGGCCGAAAAGCCTACGCCCGCCGAGAGCGGCCAGGCAAGCGCAGCGGGTCAGCCAGGCGAGACGGGTTTTGCGGCGGCTACGGCGAGCGTGGCGGCAAAGGCCGGTGCCATCGCCAGTGCCGAAAGCGGCCTTTCCCCGGAAGATTTACGTCTGATCGACCAGCTCAGCGCGACCGACCGTCAGGTGCGGACGCATGAACTGGCGCATATGGCGGCGGGCGCCGGTTTGGCCGGCGGTGCTACCTTCACCTACCAGGTCGGCCCGGACAACCAGCGCTATGCCGTCGCTGGCGAAGTGAGCATCGACACCTCACCCGGTGGCGACCCCGAGGAAACCATTGCCAAGGCGCAACAGATTCGTGCCGCCGCGCTGGCACCGGCCGATCCGTCGTCGCAGGATCAGAAAGTGGCGGCCATGGCGGCACAGATGGCCAGCGCGGCACGCCTCGAACTGGCCGCCCAGGAACGCGCGGAGCAGCAGACGCCGGTGCCGGCGAGCGAGGCACGCGGCAGTGCTGCGACGGCTGCCTACCAGTCCGTGGCTGCAGTCGGTGACGGCGCCGGCCTGGCAGGCTCCGGCTCCGCAGGATTCGGCTCCGCAGGATTTCGCGCGCTCGCCTGACCGGCAAGCAAGGCCTCTGGCGCACTGGCCGCAGGCACTATTGCGTTCGCGAAGCGGCGGAATGCCGTCAATTCCGATCGCCCGGCGCCGTTCGGCAGCAGGGCCGCCATCCCCGCCATTGAAAAGCAGGCGCCCGCGAATTAGTATCCAGCCACTGTGCACACCGTCTGTGCAAGCAAAGGAGAAGTCAATTGGCTTACAAACATGGTGCCCTGATCGGCGCGAGCGTAGTGGCAGCCTTGGCATCTCTGTCGGCGCTGCCCGCGCTGGCAGACAGCGCGGCCGATCAGGCGCGTGCCCAGCAAATCGTCGTCGAGCGGTGCTCGCTTTGTCACGGCAAGGAAGGCGAAGCGGCGAGCGTCGTTTTTCCGCGCCTGGCCGGGCAGCATGCCGAATATGTCGCCAAGCAGCTCGCCGATTTCAAGAGCGGCAAGCGCAAGAGCGAGACCATGAAGCCGCAGGCCGCGGAGTTGACGCTGGCCGAAATGCAGGCGCTCGGTGTCTTTTTCGAAAGCAAGAGCGTACCTGCGAAGAAGTCGCGCGACGCGGCGCTGCTCGGCGTCGGCCTGTATATCTTCAGCCAGGGAAATCCCTTCTCCGGCCTGCCTGCCTGCGCCAGCTGCCACGGCGAGAATGGGCACGGCACGCCGCAACTGCCGCGCCTGGCCGGGCAACATCCGCGCTACATCGAGGATCAGCTCAAGCAGTTCAACACCCGCGAGCGTACCAACGACAATGCCGTGATGCACACCGTCGCCGCTAAGCTCACGGAGCTGGAAGCGCACGCGGTTGCCGAGTACATCGCCACCTTGCAGTAAGCGCTCGGCGGGCGTCGCTGCCGGCAGCTCCCGTTCCGCGGCCGACCGCGGCAGCGAATCCGCCCGCCTAGCCGCGCACGCTTGCCTTTTCCCCGCCGCGAGAAACAGGCGCCGGCGGGCCGTGCCCAAATGCCCAACAATGCGTACTAGTTCCTGTGTCGCGCAGCGTAGCTGCTGAGAGACTATCTCTGTAGGCGGCCGGTGTCGCGAGCGGCACCGGAGCGGCCACCCTGGCGCAGCGGAGTTCCAGGACGACGGCAGTGATCAGGCAAGGTACAGGGCAAACAAGGTGATCCGAAGAGCATTTCTGTCATTGGCGCTGGCGCTGCTGACCAGTCTCCATGGCGTACCTGCAGGCGCCGCGGGCGAGCGTCTGCAGGTACGCATGCAGGCCGTATTGGAGCAGGCACGCGCGGCCGAATTGGGGGTCGGGGTCGGAAAGAACCTGATGGTGGCCATGGCCCTCTACTGCGACGCCGGAACGATGGGCAGTGCCGAAGGTTTCTACCACCTTGGACGAGTGCTGGCCACCGCGCCCCGGGCACTGCGCAACCCGGGTCTGGCCAATTCCTATCTCGCGCTGGCCATCCGTCTCGGCAAGCGGCAGGCAATCGCATACTACGATCCCGGCGTCGACAAGGTGCTTCTCGGCGAGCCCTGCGGCGCTTTCGTCGATGGCCACGGCCTGGGACGCGGGTGAGCGAAGCGGCGAGTGCCGCCGCGCGAAGTGTTCACCGCTGCGTGATCATTCCATGAGGACTCGGGGAGGCCGGCTTCCTATCATCGTTCGTGCGAGTTCGGGTTTTCCGGCTCGTTTTCCATCCGCTTCTTTCCTCGAGGAGAACCCAGATGCACGAACGCCTTTCCATTCCCTACCGCCTGGCTGCCGGTGCCGCCGCGCTGGCCTTTTGCGTCAGCGCTGGCGCGGCACAGCGCAATGTCCTGGTGAGCATTGAAAACCTCGCTTCGACCAACAGCATCAGCTTTGCGCCCCTGCACGTCGCCTTCAATAGCGGCAGTTACGATGCCTTCAATGAGGCTGCGGCGGCCGGCCCGGCGATCATTTCCGTTGCCGAACTCGGTGCTGGCAGTGAATGGCAGTCGGCCTTCGCCATGGCCGATCCGACGGCCGTACGCGGCGTGATCGACGCGCCCTTCCCATTGCTGCCGGGGGCCAGCGGCAGTAAGCTCTTCTCCCTGATCGACACCACCCTCAACCCCTTCTTCACTTTCGCGGCCATGCTTCTGCCCAGCAACGATCATTTCATCGGCAACGACTCGCCGAAGCAGTACCGGCTGTTCGACGCCGCCGGCAATCTGGCGATCACGTCGATCACGCTGATGGCGAGCGAGATCTGGGACGCGGGCTCGGAAGCTTTCGATGCCGCCAGAGCCGCTTTCGTCGCTGGCAGCGACGCCAGCCTGCGCAACGGGGGCGACGGTAACGTCCGCTTCGACTTCGCTGGCCTGGCGGCGTTCGACGGCGAGGATACTCCCGCGTATACCTTTACCAGCGGTCTTGGCGCAAACAGCGAGGTCTATCGGATCAGCTTCGCGGCGGTGCCGGAGCCGGAAAGCCTGGCACTGATGCTGCCCGGCCTGCTCGCGCTTGGCTGGGTCGGCCGCCGACGCCGCAAAGAGAGTGCCGAGGGTGCCGACCTGGCTCTGGCCACGGCGTGAACGGTGTGAGAACCGGGTGAACGCGACGGCCACCGGCTGCCTTCGCATCGTCCTCCGGCGTCGGCGCCAACCGCGCGCGGCGCCGCTCGGCGCATGAACGAGCAGCTGCTGCTCGTCGAGGACGACGACGCGATTGCCGGTGCCCTGCGCCTGCACCTTGAAGAAGCCGGCTACCGTCTGCATCGCGAGTCCGACGGGCTGCGCGCGATGGCGGCTATTGACCGCCAGCGCTGGGACATGGTGCTGCTCGACCTGATGCTTCCCGGCGCCGACGGCTGGGACGTTTGCCGTCACCTGCGCGCGCGCCACGCCGATGTGCCGGTGATCATGCTCAGCGCGCGGTCGGCCGAGGCGCATCGCGTCCTGGGCCTCGAACTGGGTGCCGACGACTACCTCGCCAAGCCGTTTTCGATGCTCGAGCTGGTCGCCCGCGTGCGCGCCCTGTTGCGCCGCATCGAGCAACTGCGTGCGTCGCCGGCGGCAGCATCGACGGAGTTGCGTTTCGGCCCCTTCCGCCTCGATACCGAGCGTCGCGAACTGCTGCGCGGCGACACGGCCGTGCCGCTGACCCTGCGCGAGTTCGACCTGCTGCACTTCCTGGCCCGCCACCCGGGCCGCGCCTTCAGCCGCGGCGAACTGCTCGCCCGTGTCTGGGGCGCCGGCTTCGACGGCTACGAGCACACCGTCAATTCGCACATCAACCGCCTGCGCACCAAGATTGAAGACGATCCGCGCGATCCGCAGCGCATCGTCACCGTCTGGGGTGTCGGCTACCGCTTCGAAGAGACTTCGCCATGAACGCCGTGAGCCGCGCGGTGTCGCGCCCCGCGCGGCGTTCGCGACCTTCGTTTTCCTCGCGCCTGACGATGGCCATGGCCTTGCTCCTGCTCGCCTACGGGGCATTGGTCGGCGTCCTCGGCTGGCACGTCGCCGCCGAGGACGAGCAGGAGTCGTTGCAGCGCCTGTCGCACGGGCTGGCCCGGCATATCGTCGAACACTGGCCCGAGATTACCCTGAGCGACCGCGATCAGGCCGACCGTGCGGCACGTGACGAGCTGCTGTCGATGCTGATGGTGGTCAATCCCGGCATCCAGGTCTACGTGCTCGATGCCAATGGGCGGGTGCAGGCCTATATCGGTGATCCCGGCATGGTGCAGCAGGAGCAGGTCGACCTGCGGCCGGTGCGCGCCTTTCTTGGCGGCGCCGCCTTGCCCTTGCGCGGCAGCGACCCGATGGGTTCGGGCATCGCGCGCATCTTCAGTGCGGCGATGTTTCCGCCGCGTGTCGGCGATACTCGCCCGCCGGGTTACCTGTACATCGTTCTCGATGGCCAGGCGCGCGAAGCCGTCGCCGGGCAGCTGAGCCAGCGCCGCGTCTGGCAGGGCACCGCTCTCGTCGCCGGCCTGGGCTTGCTGGTCACCCTGGCGGTTGGTGCCTTCACCCTGCGTCGGCTGACGCAGCCGCTGCACCGTCTCGCCCGACGCATGCGCGACTACAGCCTGCGCAGCCTGCAGGCCAGCGCACCCGGGCGCAGTTCATCACCGAGCGCGGGCGATGAAGTGCAGGCCATTGGTGCCGCGTTCGACGAAATGACCCAGCGCATCGAGTCGCAGACCGCGCGCGAGCAGCAACAGGCGAGCGCCCACCGCGAGACCATGGCCAGCGTCGCGCACGACCTGCGCACGCCGCTGACCGCCTTGCACGGTCACCTCGAAGCGCTGGCCGGCAAGGCGCTCACCGAGCCCGGGCAGCAGCAGCGCGTGCTCGCCGCGGCGCTGGCGCAGAGCGACAAGGTGCGGCGCCTGTCGCAGCAGCTTTTCGAGCTGGCGGCGCTGCAATCGACCGACCTCTTGCTGCATCGCGAGCGTTTTCGCCTCGACGAACTGGTTACCGACGCGGTACAGAAATTCGAAGTCAACGGCGGGCCGCCGCCGGTGACCCTGGCCGGTGAGCACCCGGGGAGACTCGAACTGGACGGCGATCTGCAGCTCATCGAGCGGGCGTTGACCAACCTCATCGACAACGCCATGCGCCATGCCCCGGGTGCTGCGCCGGTGCGCGTCAGCCTCAGCCAGGAGGGAGGACAGGCGCGGATCACCATCGAGGACGCCGGCAGCGGCCTGCCCGAAGAAGTGTTGCTGCGCCTCGAACACGGCCAGTCGCTGCGCGATCCGCCGCTCAGGCGCAGCAGCGGCGGCATCGGCGGCCTCGGCCTGGCCATTGCCCAGCGCGTCGCCGCGCTGCACGGCGGCAGCCTGCGACCGCTGCCGTCGCCGGATGGCGGCACGCGTCTGTGCCTGGCCTTGCCGCTCGCGGAAGCGATCTAGCCGACGGGTGCCAGCGTACTGCCAGCACCTGCCTCCCCGGATCGTCCCCCCCACGCCATCCTCGATCGCTTCTAGCCCCTCGCCCCTTGCGGGAGAGGGGTTGGGGAGAGGGGAAATTCTCGCGCCGTCGTCCCCCTGGCCGGTCCGCAGGGCCATCAATCGCCAGCCAAAGACGGTCGCGCTGACTGAAGTGGTCGCCTTGCCGCCAGGACGGATTGTCAGATTCCCCCTCTCCCCTGGCCCCTCTCCCGCGAGGGGAGAGGGGAAGGGCGCGCGTCGGTTTCGGTGTGCTGGTGATAGCGAATACAATGAACGGCCAACCCGAAGAGGAGCTTGCGATGCCGACCACTACCCTCAAGGTGACCGGAATGAAATCCGACGACTGTCTGCGCCTGGTCATGAACGCCATCCAGGACCTGCCGTGCATCGGCCATGTCGAGCTGTCGCTGGAAACCGGCGAGGCGAGCATCGAGCACACGGCGATGGTCGATGAGGGCGACATTCGTCAGATCATCGAGGACGCGGGTTATCCGACGGCGTAGCGCTTGCCGCTCCCCGGGGTGCTGAACATCGGCTCGCCCCCGTTCACCGCACAGCAATCGCCGAGCGGGCTTCTGCCCGTCTCGTAAAGCACAGACCGCGGAACACGTGTCGGCGCAGGCCCCAGGAGTCGGCGTAGCGAACGTGGTTCACCCAACCCTTGATGCTGGCGTCGAACTCGGCGAAGCTGATTCTCTCACCGAGATAGTCGGCGAGGCGTTCCCCCAGGTGGCGGGTGGTGCTGCGCAGCTTGCGCGCCTTGACCAGCCGGTGGCTCGGGTAGACGACGAAGCCCAGCCAGGCGATTCCGCAGTGCGTCGGCAGCACTTGCGCCGCCGTTTCGTGAATCGTCAGCCGCAACGCAGCCAGGTGTTCGACGAGCGCGGATTTCCACGCCCACAGCTCGCGCTTGCTGTCGCTGAACAGCGCAAAGTCGTCGACGTAGCGCAGGTAGCCAAGACAGCGTAGTTCGCGGGTGACGAACTGGTCGAAGCGATGAAGATAGCAGTTCGACCAGAACTGCGAGCTGAGATTGCCGATCGGCAGCCCGCGCGGACGGCAGGCGGCGAGCAGGTCGTCGCCGGGGAACCAGACCATCTGGTATTCGTCGTCGAGGACGCCAGCGCCGCTCTCCAGGATCCGGTCGACGAGTGCCATGACGTCTTCCTCGGGGATGACCCGCGCCAGCGTCTCGCGCAGGATGGCGTGGTCAATCGACGGAAAGTGCTTGACGATGTCGGCGCGCAGCACGTAGCGGTAGCGCCGCGCAAGCTGCTGCAAACGGGTGACGGCCCGGTGCGTGCCCTTGCCGACACGGTTGGCGTAGCTGTCGGCGATGAACAGGCGCTCGAAACGCGGCTCGATGACGCGGCACAGTGCGTGATGGACCACCCTGTCGCGGAAGGGCGCGGCGCTGATCTTGCGCCGCTTCGGCTCGTCGACGTAAAAATTGACGTAGGGTCCTGGGCGATAGCTGCCGTGCGCCAGCTCGTGCTTGAGCGCCAGCAGTCGATCGGCAAGCTGGAACTCGAAACTCGCCGCGGCACCCTGACCACGCTTGCCGCGCGCCGCCTTGCCGTAGGCCGCCAGCAGGTTCTCCCAGGAGCACAGGCGGTGGTAGGCTTCGCTGGCGGGTTCGCGCGGCGGCCCGCGATCGTCGCCGCCAGCGCCGGAGAAGCCAATGCCTGAAGAAATGATCGTGTTCACGCGCTGTTATGACCTGCTTTCCTGGTTGCTGCCGAGAGCCGAGAAGTTCCCACGCGCCTATCGTTTCACCGTTACCCAGCGCCTGGTCGACGCCGCACTCGACCTGCAGGAAGCGCTCTGCGAAGCGCAGAGCCAGCGCGCCGCGCCGCGTTTGAGCGCGCTGCGTCGGGCCGACGCGGCACTCAACAACCTGCGCCTCTACCTGCGCCTGGCCTGGGACTGGCGCTGGCTCACTGCCGGCCAGTACGAACATGTGAGCGCCATGGTCGTCGAGATCGGCCGTCTGCTCGGCGGCTGGCTGAAGCAGAGCACGCGCCAGGGCGGCTAGGCTTGCCCGTGTGCCAGCGTGGTTGAGGGGCGGGGCGCCGCGGAGCTTGCGCCCGGGCGGCGCCCCTCTTCGATATATGCCCGACGGTGCGCGCCCTGGTGGGCAATCCGTGCGGACGGGACCAGCCTGCGCCATCCACAGCACCTTCGCCTCGGCCCGCCGACCTTGGGCGACGGGCATTTCCGGCCCGGCCCTCGCGGGTCGGGTTTTCTGAAGGCGTGCACGATGTGGGAGACACACACCAACCGCAAACCGACATTGTTGTTGCGATTGCCTGGGTCGTTGTGATTGCGGTAGGCGCAGCGCGCATTGTCGCGGTTGTTGTTCCAGGAGCCGCCGCGCAGCACGCGCCGGGTCGTCTCAGGCCGCCCCACCGGCTTGCGCCGGCGGGCAAAGTATCGCGCTTCGGGGAGGCGCTGGCAAGCTCGGGTGCCGCTGCAGGCGGAAAAAAAATTCGCGCGCGGGGCGCTGCGCGCCCCGCAGAACGCCGCGTGGCGGCGTTCCAGAGGGACAGCGAAACAGAGTTGACAGAGATCAGAGCTGCGGTGCTCAGCGCTTCAGGATGGGGGAGACACACACCAACCGCAAACCGACAAGGTCGTCGCGATAGCCTGGGTCGTTGTGAAGGCGGAAGGCGCAGCGCGCAGGCCGCGGGCGTCGTCCCAGGAGCCGCCGCGCAGCACGCGCCGGGACTCTTTCTGTTCGGGACCTTCGCGCCTGGCATCGGCCGCGTAAGGGTAAGGATGGTAGGCGCTGCTGGTCCATTCCCAGACGTTGCCGCTCATGTCGACCAGTTCTTCCGGCGTGTCGCCGCCAGGGAAAACGCCGACCGGCGTGGTGCCGCGAACGTGCGTCTCGAAAGCGTTGCAAGAGCCCGCGTCGAAGTCCTCGCCCCAGGCGTATCGGCGGGCAGCAGTCCCGCGGGCAGCGGCTTCCCATTCGACTTCGCTCGGCAGCCGCCAGCATTGCCGGGTCTGTGCCGACAGCCAGGCGCAGTAGGCGCGTGCTTCGTACCAGCAGATGCCGACGACCGGTTGCGCCAGGTCGTTGTACGCCGGATCGTTCCAGTTGCTGGGCTGGGTTTGCCTGCCGGGCGGGTACCAGTCATCGAGCTGCGCCTCGAATTCGTCCTCCGACATTAGCAGTCTCTCCTCCCAATCCTTCGCGGCCTGGGACGTGATGCGGCCTTCGCTCAGCAGATTCTTGATCCTCTGCGGGTCGTCATTCAACAACTGCCGGATTTCGCGCCACTGCTGCTTCGGCCCCTCCGCCGTGCCTTCGCCGCGCCGCCAGTCCTGGGCCGCCTTGTCTTCCCACCAGCGTTCGTCGTCGTAGGCGCCAGCCGCCATGAACAGGCGCCACTCGGCGTTGGTGACCGGGAAGCGGGCGATGGAAAAGGCGGTGAGCTGCACCGGGTGCACCGGCGCCTCGTCGTCGTACAGCCCTTCGTCGCTGCCGATCGGGTAGCTGCCGGCAGCGATATCCAGCAGCGGCGGCAGGAGGTAGTCGCCGTACGCGCCGCGGTGCCCTGTGAAGCGCGGATCGCCGAGTCCACCGAGCGCCCGTGCGGCGGCGATGCGGGCGCGCAGGTCGGCGGCGGGGTCGCGGCTACGGGCGAGCAGCGCCTGCTGCAGGCCACTGCGCAGCGCCTCGGGGAGGCTGACGTCGGGCTGTGCGGCGCAGCGGCCGGCGAGCGGCAGGTTCACGGCCATCAAGGCGTCAATGAAGTCCGCGGGCGCTTGCGCCATGGCGGCGGCGAGCACGAAAGTCTCCTCCCAGCCGGTGGTCGGTGCCGCGGGCAGCGGGTCGGCATCGGCGAGGCCGGCCAGCACTTCGTCGAGCGTCGGCGATATCTGCTCGAGGCGCCAGGCGCTGGCTGCCAGCGCCGCTTGCGGCTTGGCCGCCAGCGCACGCGCGGCGAAATATTCCTGCAGCAGTTGATGGACGTAGAAAACATCGTCCCACTGCACTTCGAGCACCTGCAGCGCGACGCCGGCGTGTAGCAGTTCTTCGCCTTGCTGGTCGCCGAGCAGTTCGAGCGCGTCGTCGCGGGGCACGCGCAGCCGCGACGCTTCGCCCGGTGCGCGCCGCGCCTGCAGCGCGAAGGCGAGCTGGCAGAGAGCGGGCAACAGCGGCGCACAGGATGGCAGGTCAATCGCGTTGCGCCATTCGTGGCGGATGATGCGTGCGTGGTCGTGTTTCCCGAGCAGTAGGCCGGGGCGGAACAGCGGGTTGTCGGCGTCGATCTCGCGCCGCAGCGCCTGGCGGACGAAGCCGGTAAACAGCGCGGCCTTGCCGCTCAGCGCCGCGCCATCCTCGCCGGCCTGGCTGAGCAGCAGCCGCAGGTAGAACGGCGAGCGAAAGAGGTCGAGCTGCGGCGTGCCGCGCAATTGCTGCCACAGCGCCGCGCCACGCTCGCCATCGTAGAGCGTCAGGAATTCCTCGACCTGCGGGTCACCAAGCTGCTCGATGCGGACGTGGGTTACCGCTGCCTCGGGGGTCGATAGCGGGGCGCTGTAGTCGAGGCTGCGGCAGGAGAAGAGAGTGCGCGTGCCGGCCGGCAGTTGGCCAAGGAAGTCGCGCCACCAGGCAATGCGCTCGCGGTAGTCGGCTTCGTCGGCGTGCGGCAGTTCGTTGACCGCGTCGAGCAGTAGCACGACCCGACCGCTCGGCAGCAGCTCGCCCAGTGCCGACAGCTGCGGGTAGCGGCGAGACCACTCCTGTGCCAGCCAATCGCCCGGCGCCGGCAGTGTCTCGCCAGGGCGTGTCGGGCGGTAGCGGTTGAGCGGCACGAAGAAGCTCAGCCGTGCCTGCTCGGGTTCGGCGGCGCTGCGCAGCGCATCAATGGCGAGGTCGAGTTCGAGGCGGCGCAGCAGCGTGCTCTTGCCGCAACCGGGCGGGCCGAGCAGCACCAGCGCCGGCTCCTGCGCTTCGCTCAGCACCTTACGCAGGTCGTCGAAAGTGTTTTGCTGCGCCTGCCAGCGCGCCCCCTGCGCGTCCGGCCCCTGATCGACGAGCAGCGTCAGCCGCGTGAAGCGCTTGTCGAGCGCGTAGCGCGGTTGCGACCATTCGGCGATTCGCGCCAGGCGGTATTCTTCGAGCGTGCGCGGCGAGTGGCGGAGGATTTGCTGCAGGGTCGTCTCGTCGAACTCGGGAACCGCCTGTCCCGCGCGCAGCGCTGCGCGCAGTTCGCCAAGTGCCTGCGGCTGGCCCGGGAAGCCGGGTTGGGGAGAAGCGCTCGGTGCAGCGGCGCCGCTGCCGGGGAAGCCCGGCGAGCGGGACGGTTTGAGGCGCTTGCCACTGATGCGGGTGAGCAGCGTTTTCCTGGCAGTCGCTTCGTCGAGTCCGAGCAGGTCGATGTAGGTGATCGCGCGCAGCTGGCCTTCCGGTTGGCAGTCACCCACCCGTACCGGCACGAGGACTCGATCCGCACCGGTGGGATCCTGGGCAAAGGCGGCTGCCCATTCGGCCTGGGGGAACGGTGCCGCGAGATAATCCTTGGACAGGACGGCGATTGTCTGGCGTGCGTCGGCGGCGGCGCGATGCATGTCGAGAACGAAATTGCCGCCGGCGTGGAAGTCCCATGGCTGGAAGAACGAGCTATAGCCGGCGTCTTCGAGTTGCCTGGCGATCCATTCCGCCCAATCCTTGTCGGCCTGGTTGTAGCTAACGAAGAAGTCGCGCCTGGTGGTGTTCATGGTGTTCATGGTTGCAATGGGGGCCGACGTTTGCGGAAGGTCGGGCGCTTGCTTGTTGTTGTCGCTGGCGGGTGCCGCGTAGCGGCGATCTTAGCCGAAAACCCTGCGCCGCAGGTGGCGATCGCCCAGCGCGGGCGCACCCGAAAGCCCGCGCCGAACGCCCGCCGACTCCCCTTGCTCCGCGCGGGAGCGGGGCAAGAGGCAATGCTTGAGCACGATCTCCGTCCTCGCCAAACGGGAAGTTCACGAAAGGGCCGGGTTTTTTTTTGCCACCCACCGGGTGTAGAGTGCTGCCTGACGGGTCACGGCTGGCGCGACTTGCCCTGAGTTGACCCGCTCCAGGGAGGGAGCATGCGCTTTCTGGTTCGCTTTTCGATCGTCCTTTGGCTGTTGCTGTTGCTGTTGCTGTCGCTTCTCGCGAGTGGCTTGCTACGCGCTTCCGAGCTCGAACTGAGCGCTGCCGAACGTGCCTGGCTGGCCGAGCACCCGGTCATCCGGATGGGCATCGACGCCGGGTATGGCCCCTATACTTTCCTCGACGAGGACGGCCGCGTGCAGGGTGTGGCCGTCGATTTCATGGCCGAGATCGAAGCTCGACTGGGCATCCGTTTTGAATTCGTTGCCGACCTCAGCTGGCCGCAACCCATGGACGCGGTGCGCGAACGCCGGCTGGACGTGGTGGCGACGGTGGCGCAGTTGCCCGAACGGGAAGCGTTTCTCAACTTCAGCGTTCCCTACCTCATTACCCCGCTGGTGATCGTCACTCGCGACGACACGCCGCAACTGTACTCGCTGCAGGATCTCGAACCGCTGCGTCTGGTGCTGGTGAGGGGGTATGCTTCGAGCCGCAAGGTCATGGAGCAGTACCCGAAGCTGCGTCCGAAGCTGCTTGCCACACCGCTCGATGGCCTGCGCGCCGTGGCCTCTGGTGCGGCCGATGCCTACGTCGGGGTGATCGGCGAGAACATCTTTCTGGCCGCGCAGAACGGTATTGACAACCTGCGGGTCAACGCCGCCTTCGACATGGCCGATAACAATCAGCGCTTCGGCGTGCGCAGCGACTGGCCGCAGCTGGCGCTCCTGCTCGACAAGGCGCTGGACGCGATTCCCGCGCAGCGCCGCAACGCCATCCTGCAGCGCTGGCTGCCACAGCAGACCGAGGAAATCGTCCGGCTGAGCGAACCGCGGCTGATCGCCCGGCTGTTTCCCTGGCTGCTGGGCGTCCTCGCGCTGGCCCTCGTCGCCTATCTTGTGATCCTCGTCTGGAATCGCCAGCTCAAGCGCGAGCTGGCCCGGCGCCAGCATCAACTGGCAGAAAGCGAGGCGCGGCTCAGGGCATCGGTGGCCATCGCCCACCTCGGGCACTGGGAGTTCCGGACCGCAGATGGGCATATCGAGTGGGCGGACGAAACCTACCGCATCTTTGGGCTCGAACCGCAATCGGTGCCGATGACTTACGAGAAACTGATCGCCCAGGTGCACCCCGACGACCGTGAGCGCCATGACGCCTACCTGAAGCGCATGCTCGAGAGCGCCCCCGGCGATGACGTCGGCGAGCTCAGATATCGCGTGCTGCGCCCTGATGGCAGCGTGCGCGAGGTGAGCGTCCGGGTGAGTATCGAATACGATGCGAGCGGTCGGCCCGACCGCCTGTTCGGTGCCATTCAGGACATCACCGACTGGCGCGACATGGAGCGGGAATTGCACGCGCAGCTCGACGAACTGACTCGCTGGCAGGCGGTGATGCTCGGTCGCGAGGATCGGGTGCAGGCGCTCAAGGCGGAAATCAACGCCTTGCTTGATCAGCAGGGGCAGCCCGCGCGCTATGCGAGCCAGCTCGGGCCGACGTCGCCGGATCGCACTTGAGCGCATGAAGCCCGCCTCGCCACCCGCCGACGAGCTCGCGCGCCTGGTCGCACTGCGCGCCTGCAAGCTGCTCGACACGCCGCCGGAGGCGCCGTTCGACGATCTTGCCGAACTGGCTGCCCGTGTCTGCGCGGCGCCGATTGCGCTGATTTCGCTGGTCGACGAGGAGCGGCTGTGGAGCAAGGCCAGGTTTGGCGTCGACGTCGTCGAGATCGACCGCAGTATCACCTTCTGCGCGCACGCCATCGGGCAGCGTGAGCTGTTCCTCGTCGCGGACGCGGCCAGCGACGAGCGCTTTGCCGATAATCCGCTAGTGACCGGCGCGCCCTTCATCCGCTTCTATGCCGGTGCCCCGTTGCTCACTTCCGAAGGCCATGCCCTGGGCACCCTGTGCGTGATCGACCGCGAGCCACGGGTACTTGGCCCCGACCAGCAGCGCGCCCTGCGCGTTCTCGCCCGGCAGGTGATGATGCAAGTCGAGTTGCGCGTCGAGCGCATCGCGCTGCTCAACCAGCTCCAGCAAAACGATGTCGAAGGCGAACGGCGTTTTCCAACAGGCACTGCCGAGCTCCTTCGACGCGACGCCGACAGCCGGCAGCAACTCGTCGAGGCCGAACGTTCCCGGCGGGCGCTGCTCAGCGTTCTCGAAGACCAGCAACAGGCCGAGGCCGCCCTGCGCAAGAGCGAGGGCCGGCTCCGCGAGGCGCAGCGGCTGGCGCACATCGGTAGCTGGGTGCTCGACCTGAAAAGCAGCCGCCTCGACTGTTCTGCCGAAGCCTGCCGCATCTTCGAGATCGACCCGTGGTTGATCGATACCGCCCACGCGGCTTTCCTCAGCGTCATCCATCCGCAGGACCGGGCCGCGGTCGAGGCCGCGCGCAGCGAGTCGATTGGCTTGCAGCAACCTTACGCCAGCGCTCATCGCCTGCGTTTTCCGGATGGGCGGATCAAGCACGTGGAAGAACGCGGCGAGACCCTGGCTGCCGCCGACGGCATGTCCCTGCACCTGCTGGGAACGGTGCAGGACGTTACCGAGCGTGTCGAAAAGGCCGCTGAGCTGAAGCGTATCCACGGCATGCTGGAGGCCCTCGTCGAAGGATCTTCGGACGCCATATTCATCAAGGACGAGCAGGGGCGCTACGTCGTCGGCAACCACGCTCTGGCGGAGCTGGTGGGCAAGACACAGGACGAGATGCTTGGCGCCGACGATTTCACCCTGTTCCCTCTGGCGGTGGCCGAGCGCTTTCGGGCCGATGATCAGCGCATCATGGCGCGGGGCACAGTCGAGAGCTACGAGGAGAAGGTCGTCGCCTCGTCCGGCGAGAGCCTGCCCTTCCTGACCACCAAGGGGCCGCTCGTCATTCAGGGCGAAGTGCGCGGCGTCTTCGGTATCGCTCGCGACGTCTCGCTGCTCAAAGCCGTCCAGGCCGATCTGGCGCGCGCCCGCGACGAACTCGAGGCACGGGTCGAGGAACGAACCCGCCAGCTGGCCGAACTCAACCGGGAGCTGGAGAGTTTCGCCTACGCCGTCGCCCACGACCTCAAGGCGCCGCTGCGTGGCATGGCCGGCTACTGCCACATGCTGGCCGAGGATTATGACGCGCAGCTCGACGAGGGCGGACGGCGCTACCTCGGCAACATTGCCCATGGTGTCGCCCAGATGGCCGAGTTGATCGACGGCCTGCTGTCGTATTCGCGCATGGAGCGGCGCAGTTTGCAGTGCGCCGTGGTCAAGCTGCGGCCACTGGTGGACGCGGTGCTTGCCGAGCTGCAGGGGGTGATCGACAGGCAGGGCGCAATCGTGGAAGTCGAGTGCGATGATCTGGTCGTCCGGGCCGATGCGGATGGTCTGGCGGTGGTGCTTCGCAACCTGGTCGACAACGCCCTCAAGTTCAGCTGCGCGGCGCAGCCGCCACTGATCGGTATTCGCGGCGAACGCAGCGGGAATCTGGTGACCCTGGCAATCGAGGACAATGGGATTGGATTTGACATGCGCTTCCATGAGCGGATTTTCGAGATCTTCCAGCGACTGCAGCGCAGTGAATCCTACCCCGGCACGGGTGTCGGGCTGGCCCTGGTCAGAAAAGCCATGCAGCGCATGGGTGGCCGGGTATGGGCCAGGAGCACTCCCGGCCAGGGCACGGTGTTCTATATCGAGTTGGCCGACGGCAATCCGCCTGCCGGCGAAGCATGACACTTAGCGACAGCTCATTTTTGTTACTCTCTTCAGGCCTTGTTTGTTGTACTCTGTGCTCCGTTTTCGCCGACGGTGCGACCGCTTGCGCTGTCGGCCGGCGGCAGCAAAGCCTTTCTTTCGGGCGTCCGATCTTTATCAACAGGAGGTGTCATGCGATTTCTAGCCAGGTTGTTGAGTGTCGTCATTCCGTTAACGTTGCTGATTGGAGGTAGCGCGAACGCGCGCGAATGGAAAGCGATCGAGGCGTCGGGGACGATCAAGGCGGCAACCGAAGGGGCCTTCCAGCCGTTCAATTACTATGAAGGTTCGACGCTTACCGGTTTCGAGGTCGAGCTGGCCGAGGCCATCGCCAAGAAGCTGGGCCTGAAGCTGGAATGGAGCGTGGTGCCTTTCGATGCCCAGATTGCGGCCCTCAAGCAGGACCGTTTCGACTTCGCGATCGCTTCGCACGGCTACACGCCAGAGCGTGCCAAGTCGGTTGATTTCGCCAACCCGCACTACTGCACCGGCGGCCAGATCGCCGCGCACAAGGATGGCCCGCTGACCGTCGCCGCGCTGAACGGTAAGTCGGTCGGCGTGCAACTGGCGACGACCTACGCCGGTGCCGCCAAGAAGATCAATGGCATCAAGGCCATCAAGACCTACAAGGGTGACCCCGAGGCATTCTCGGCCCTGCGCGCGAAGAAGGTCGATGCCTGGATCTCCGACAAGTTCACCGTCAAGGGCACGCTCGACAAGAATCCGGACGCCGGCATAGTGGGTGGCGAACTGGTGTTCGTCGAGAAGGTGTCGATGATCATGCCCAAGGGCAACAAGGAACTCGCCGAGAAGCTCAACCAGGCGCTCGCCGAAGTGATGAAGGATGACAGCTACCAGATGCTGTCGCAGAAATACTTCAAGGAAGATGTTTCCTGCCGTCCCTGAGCTGATTGAGACGGTATGAACTGGACCAGGAAGAACCCCGGATGGACGATGTTTGCCGCGATGATCGGGCTGCTCGTCTTCCTCTGGGGGATGGCGATCCCGCTCTCGTCGATGCCGGCGCCGGTCGGTCCGGCGGCGCAGCAGTTTGCCGACGGGGCGCGGATCACCGTCTGGCTGACGTTGATCGCCGGCTCGGTCGGGGTGGTGATCGGCGTCCTGGCCGGCCTTGGCAAGGTGTCGAAGTTCTGGCCGCTGCGTGCGTTCTGTGAAGCCTACGTATGGCTGATTCGTGGCACGCCGCTGTTGCTGCAAATCCTTTTTGTCTGGCTGGCGGCGCCGGAGATCATGCCCGAGGGCATCATCCTTTCCGACTTCGCCTGCGCGGCGATCGCCCTGTCGCTGAACATCGGCGCCTACAACACCGAGTGCGTCCGTGCCGGCATCCTGGCTGTGCCGCATGGCCAGGTGGAAGCCGCGCACGCTCTCGGCCTGAGCCCGCTGCAGACCTTCATGTCCGTCGTTCTGCCGCAGAGCATGCGCGTGGCGCTGCCGGCGCTGGCCAACAATCTGGCATCGCTGGTCAAGGATTCGTCGCTGGCCTACGCGATCAGCGTCGTCGAATTGACCATGGTCGGTTACCGGGTGCAGGCGCAGAGTTATCAGCCGATTCCGGTCTTCCTGACCATCGGCGCCATCTATCTGATTCTCACCACCGCTTTCACGACGCTCACCGCGGCTCTGGAAGCCAAGCTCGACGTCGGCCAGAAGCGCTAGAGACCGCATGAACACAGCAGCCGCTCAAGCGAGTTCGCGACCGATCATCGAGGCGCGTGCCATTGGCAAGCGTTTTGGTTCCTTCGTGGCGCTGAAGGACGTTTCGGCGACTTTCTACGAGGGGCAGGTGACGGCCATCGTCGGGCCATCCGGCTCCGGCAAATCGACTTTCCTGCGCACGCTCAACCGCCTGGAAGCGCATGATGCCGGCGAGATCGTCGTCGATGGCATCGTCCTCAACGACAACGTGAAGAACCTCGACGCCATCCGTCGCGAAGTCGGCATGGTTTTCCAGAGCTTCAACCTGTTCTCGCACCTGAGCATCCTGCGCAATCTCACGTTGGCGCCGATGCGCGTCAGGAAGATGAGCAAGGCAGCTGCCGAGGCCAAGGCCATGGGCTTGCTCGAACGGGTCGGCCTGAGCAGCCAGGCGGACAAGTATCCGGTACAACTCTCCGGTGGCCAGCAGCAGCGGGTGGCGATCGCACGGGCGCTGGCGATGGATCCGAAAGTGCTGCTCTTCGACGAGCCGACTTCGGCCCTGGACCCGGAAATGGTCAACGAAGTGTTGGCGGTGATGCGCGAACTGGCGCACAGCGGCATCACCATGCTGGTGGTCACGCACGAGATGGGTTTTGCGAAGGAAGTGGCCGATCGCTTGATCTTCTTCGACGAGGGGGTGATTCTCGAAGACACCACGCCGACGAATTTCTTCGCCAACCCGGACCACGCGCGCGCGCAGGCTTTCCTGTCACAGGTACGGCACGGCTAACGGTCATGACAGTCTGAGACGCCCCAGATGATGAAAGTCATGACCGTTTCCCCCTCTTCCCCAACCCTTCTCCCGCGAGGGGAGAAGGGAGCTTTGTGAGTCGCTGGCGCGACTTTCACATTACGGCGGCAGCAGGGTAGCCAGAGTCCTGTTGGGGCGGCTTCCCCTATTGCGCTCGCCGGGTGGCGAGCGCCTGCCTGCCGGCTGCGGCCAGCGGCGCAATCTGCACCGCGACGATGCACACCAGGATCAGCGCGCAACCGGCGATACCGTTGGCGTTCAGACGATCGCCCATGAGCAGGAAGCCGAACAGGGCCGCGAAAACGGTTTCGGCGGAGAGGATGATCGCCGCGTCGGCAGGCTGTGCGTAACGTTGGGCGACGACCTGCGTGGTGTAGCCGATACCCACGGATACCAGCCCCGCGTAGGCAATCGGCAGCGCCGCCAGCGTCAGGCCGTCGAGGGTCAGGGTCTCGGTGAGCGCCGCCCAGAGCAGGCTGCTCAGTCCACAAACCAGAAATTGCCCGCCGGCGATCAGAAAAGGCGCATGCAGGCGTTCGGCGATGCGCCCGACGAAAATCACATGCAGCGCCCAGAACACGCTGCTGGCCATCACCCACAGGTCGCCGACGACGAGGTCTACGCCCTGCGCGCCGGAGAGCAGCCAGGTGCCGGCCAGACATCCGGTCGAGGTCGGCCACACCGACCAGTGGGCGGGCGTGCGCAGCAACAGCCAGCCGAGCAGCGGTACCAGCGGTACGTAGAGTGCGGTGAGAAAGCCGGCGTTGGTGATCGTGGTACTGATGATGCCGATCTGCTGAAAGACGGCGCCGAGCATCAGCAGCACGCCCAGCGCGCTGATGCCGAGCGCGTCGCGGGGCAGCGGCTGCGCCTGCCGTATCGAGAGCAGGCGCCACTCGCGCCAGGCCAGCGGGGCGATGATGGCGGTACCGAGCAGGAAGCGGATGCCGGTAAAGGTCAGCGGCCCGACGCCAGCCATGCCTTCGGCCTGGGCGAGAAAAGCCGAGCCCCAGATCAGGGCGACGGCGAGCAGCAGCAGATTGGCCTGGGCGCGCGTCAAGAGGGTCGCCTCCGAGAAAAGCCGGCGAGTGTAGCCGAAATCGCGGCGCCTGCGGTTTTTTGCCCCTTGCAGCGACCCGCCTTCTGCCATGCTGGTCGCTGTTCGGGTCGCGCTGAGCGGGTCAGCGGCAAGGCTGGGTGACGGCCTACGGGGTCAAATGGGCTAAAAGCGGGGCTACAAGCCGAGCGTTATTGTGCTCAGCGGCTCGCCGCCTTCCCCGAGAATCTCGTCGAAGCGCTTCGTGTAGGGCGCGCACTCCTGGGCATCATCGATGATCAGGCGCGAGCGGGCATGGTCGCGGTGGAAGCGTACCAGCGCGTGCCTGCCGTCGGCGATCAGCAAGGAGTCCTTGAGTGCTTCGAGGTGCGGCGGCGCGTGGATGATGGTCAGAGCCGGCGCATAGACGCCCAGCAGCTTCAGCAATTGCGGGCTGTATTGCCTGACGAATTCGGCTTTCTGCACGACGATTGTCAGTTGCCTGTCGTCCACTTTGGAACTTAGTAGACGACTCAGCGCGGCGCCCCGCTCCGGCCGTTCAAGCTTCAGCGGCGACAGATCTTCGTCGAAGATCAGGAGTCTGGTCGGCGACAGCTGCAGGATTTCCTCTACCGCGCGATCATGCTCGGCCCAGGTGGTGATCAGGCGACTGCTCATCAGGAGATCTCCGCGTGAGTTTCAGCGAACTTCCCCGCGAATCTTCCAGGGAATCTCCTCGCCAAGATAGCAGGCCCGGCGCCGGGTCGGCAAGCGGGAACGGAGAAACGGCGGGAAAGGGGAAACGGCGGGAAACGGCGGGAAACGGCGGGAAACGGCGGGAAGCGGCAGGAAGCGGCAGGAAGCGGTGGTCAAGCGCGCGCAGCGCGACTGCCGCCCCGCTGCGGGTCGCGCCGTGAGGACCTCGGGGGTGAGGCCGTGATCGGCGATCTTGGCGCGCCGGCGCATCGGGCGAGGGAATCCGGTCAGCGGCAGGCCAGCGCCCTCCTTGTCGTGCGCTCTCCTGATAACACCTTGCCGTTGCGGTAGAATCGCCCGTTCTTTTGCGGATAGAGAAGCATGCCCACCGGAATCATTGACTCACTGGATCACGAGGGGCGCGGGCTGGTCGTGGTCGACGGCAAGACGATTTTCATTGAAGGCGCTTTGCCCGGTGAGCGCGTCGAATATGCTGTCTATCGCCGCAAACCGACTTACGAACACGCGCGCACGCTGCGTGTGCTCGATGCCTCGGCCGATCGCGTGACGCCGCGCTGTCCGCATTTCGGTGTCTGTGGCGGTTGCAGCATGCAGCACCTCGATGCCGGTGCGCAGGTGGCGGCCAAGCAGCGCCTGCTCGAAGACAACCTGCGCCATCTTGGCGAGGTTCGCGCCGAGCAACTGTATGCGCCGATCCATGGTCCGACCTGGGCTTATCGCTATCGCGCGCGCTTGTCGGTTCGCTTCGTGGCCAAGAAAGGCGGCGTGCTGGTCGGCTTTCGCGAGCGGCAAGGCCGTTACGTTGCCGATATGCAGCAGTGCGAGGTCTTGCCGGCGCATCTGTCGGCGATGCTGTTGCCGCTGCGCGAGTTGATCGGAGGACTCTCGATCTGCAATTGCCTGCCGCAGATCGAAGTGGCGGTCGGTGAGCGGGTCACGGCGCTCGTGCTGCGCGTTCTCGAAGCGCCGAGCCAGCCTGACGAGGCCCTGCTGCGCGACTTTGCCGACCGTTACGGGGTCGTCTTCTATCTACAGCCGAAGGGGCCGGCAAGCGCCTATCGTTTTCATCCGCAGGACGGGCCGCCGCTTTCCTACCTGCTTCCGGACTTCGGCGTCGAGCACTTCTTCTCGCCGACCGAGTTCACGCAAGTCAATCACGCGGTCAATCGCGTGCTGGTGCGGCGTGCAATGAGTCTCCTGGAACCGCGGCCTGGCGAGCGGATCGGCGACATGTTCTGCGGACTGGGGAACTTCACGCTGGCCATCGCCCGTTCGGGCGCACAGGTGATCGGTATCGAGGGTAGCCCGGAGCTGGTCGCACGGGCTGCCGAAAATGCGGCGGCGAACGGCCTCGAGGGGTGGGCCGAGTATCGCGTCGCCAATCTTTTCGAAGCGACTGCCGAGAGCCTTGCCGCCTTCGGTCACCTCGACAAGATGCTCATCGATCCCCCGCGCGATGGTGCGCTGGAACTGGTCAAGTCGCTGGCGGCTGACGGCCCGCGGCGCATCGTCTACATCTCGTGCAGTCCGCCGAGTCTGGCGCGCGATGCGTCGATTCTGGTCAAGGAGAAGGGCTACCGCTTGCGCGGCGCGGGCGTGGTCAACATGTTTCCAAACACTTCACACGTCGAGTCGATCGCCCTTTTCGAGCGCTTGCCAGCCAGTTGATGGCAAGGAAAGGGCGCCCGGGAGGGCGCCCTGCGAGCCCCGGCTGTCGTCAGCGCGTCAGCTGTGCCGGGGGGCCTAGTGCACTACCGACCAGCTGGTGTCTGGATTGAAGCTACGCATCGCGCTTGCCGCGCTCGCCGTGCCATTGCCAAGGTCTTTCTGGTAGACGATGCCATTGTGGTTGACGAGAAAAGTCATCACCCCCGAGGTCCCGTATTTGGCAGGGTAGGCGACGACGGCGAAGCCGCCGAACATCTTGTCGCCGACGAGGTAGTTGTAGGCACCATCGGGTGAGTTCTTGCCCTCGGCGGTCAGCATGCGATAGAGATAGCCGTGATAGGGGGTCGGCTGATGACGCTTGTTTTTCGACTGTTTGACGGTATAGCCCTCGTCGCTGGCGTCGGAGATCAGTGGTCCCAGCGGACTCAGTGGCTGGCCTTCTTCGACGGGCCAGTAAAGGCCATCCCGCTTGTCTTTGGTGGACACGAAACGGCGCGCGTAGTCGTTGAACCCGTTGCCGTCGAGATCTTCCGTGGCGTAGTCGCGTTGCGCATCGACGATCGCCAGAAGGGTCTGGACGGTGTCGAGTTCGTTGCGACCGATGCGCCGGTTCGTGATCTCCTCGCGTCCGGCTTCGGCATCGAAAACCCAGCCGCCGCCCTTGCGGACCAGCGGTGCGGGGAAGGGCCAGTCATCGTCGCCGACGATCAGCACCGCCTTGCCATCTGCCTCCTCGCTGATGCTGTGCTTCTGGTCGTAAGCGGCCAGGAATCTCTTCCAGTCCTCGCGGTCGGCGACTTTGTCGCCGCTGAAAAGCCAGCTCCCCGAGTTCGGGCCGACGACCGCCAGCAGCGCTTTCGGATCGCCGCTGCGCACCGCCTCAGCCAGTGCCAGGGCGGCGTCGTCGGGCTTTGCAAAGGCGCTCCGAGCGACCTGTTGCGTTGCTACCGCTTGCGCCGCTGCGGCGGCGATCGCCGCGGGCGCGGTGGCGATCAACAGGGCGACGGCGAGCGTCTTGAGGGTGGGCTTGAGTGTTGTCATCATTTTCTCCGCAGAAATGGGGGTAGGTAGGAGCATTCAGCGACCACGTCCGCCTCCTCCGCGATGGCCACCGCCGCCACGATGGCCACCGCCGCCCCGGTTGCTCATCTGTGAGCGGCTGCTATAGCCGCGCTGGCTGGCCTCCCGCGTCGCACGGCCATTGCCGGCGCCCGAGAAGCCGCTACCCCTTGCACTGCTGCTCGCGTTGTTGCGCGCGTTATTGCTCGCCGCGCGGTTGCTGGCCGAGGCCCTTGCGCCACTACCGGCCATGCGATCGCTGGCTGATGCTCTCGCGCCGCCGCCCGCCATGCGGTCGCCGGCCGCTACCCGATCGCCACCGGCAGCAGGCCTGTCCCGGGTGGCGGCGCTTGCGCCACGATTGGTTTGGCGCGCGCGATCGTTCAGCTGGCCACGATCCATGCCCTTGAGTTCCGAGCGCCCGCTTTCGGCACGGCCGCGAAAATTCTCGCGCGCTTTGGCTGCCGAGGCGTTACCGCCGCGATTGTATTGGCGTGCCACATTCTGGTCCCGGTAGGCGACCCCGCGGCGGTGGTTGACGTTGTGATTCCAGTTCCTGTTGCTGATGTTGGTGCGGTTGAAGGAGTTGTAGCGATTGACGTTGACATCGACCGAGCCGCGGCCCCAACCCCAGTTGCAGCTTCCCCAGATCGCGGCGCCGACGAGTACGCCGGTGGCGAAGGCCAGGCCGGGCGGATAGACGTAGGCCGGCGGATAGACGTAATACGGTGGTGTCGGATACCACCAGCTGCCGTAGACCACGCTCGGGTTGTAGGTGGGTACGTAGATCACGTCGGGCTTCGGCGACTCGACGACATAGATCGTCTGACTACCCTGCGTCTCGGTCTTGACCACCTGCTCTGGCGTCGTCTTGAGGTTGCCGTTGGCATCGGCCTTGGCGCGCAGAGTCTGCACGGTGTCCATCACCGCCTGCTGTTGGGCCAGGAAGGCATCGCCCAGCCGCTGCGTCCAGCTGAGGTTTTCGTTCATCTGCTTGAGCACGTCGGGTACCGCGGTCAGCGACTTGACCGCCGGATCCCACTGCTGTTTGGCCATCGCATCTTCCAGCGCCTTGTCGCTGACCTTGGGGTTGGCCTTCGACCAGCGGGCTGCCTCGACGACTTCCAGCGGATAGGTCGAGGCCATGAGGATTTGTGCCAGCAGGGCGTCCGGATAGAGTGCAATTGGCGCCAGCAGCCGGTCAAGGTCTTCCTGTGAGAAGGTCTGCTGCGCCGGAGTTGCGGACGCAGCCTGCGTTGCCGGCGCCGCCGGCGCTTGCTGTGCCATGCTCGGCGACAGCGCAAACATCAGCGCCGTGAGCAGTGCACAGGATCGGGAGGTCTTCGAGTTCATCAAGCATCCTCGGAAGGAAAACAACGATTTACGAGAGAGGCGCCAAGGGTCGAGGGCAACTGCGCTTTGCTGGGATAGGTCCGACAAGCGAACGACTAGCGTGTCGTTGTCAGCATATCCGTTGCCGGGGCGGCTTGCCAAGTCGACGGATGATGTTTTCCGCGCTGGCCGCGAGCGCTTGCGCAATCGGCGGCGCAGCTGCGCGGCTGAGCAAGCCGGCAGCGAATGCCGTAAGCTTGGTGACAGCATGCTGCGCTAGCGTTGCTCTTGCCTTGCTTGGGCTTTGTGGTTGCGCCTTGCTTTCCCGTTCAATGTTTGGAGTCGTGCGATGCACATGGCGGATGCGCTCTTGTCGCCTGCGGTCGGCCTCAGCCTGTGGGCGGTTTCGGCGGCTGCTATCGCCTATGCTTCTCGGCGCGTAAGCGAGCAGTTCGACGAGCGCAAAGTGCCGCTGATGGGTGTCCTCGGCGCCTTCCTGTTTACCGCCCAGATGATCAACTTCAGCATTCCGGGGACCGGCTCGAGCGGCCATCTCGGTGGCGGGCTGCTGCTGGCGATCATGCTCGGCCCGCATGCGGCCTTGCTGTGCATGGCCTCGGTGTTGCTGGTGCAGGCGCTGTTCTTCGCTGATGGCGGCCTGCTGGCTCTCGGCTGCAACCTCTTCAATCTGGCTTTTCTGCCGGCCTTTGTCGCGTATCCGCTCGTCTATCGCCCGCTTGCCGCCGAGCCCTCGAGCGCAGCGCGGCGCTCTCTGGCGACCCTTGTTGCGGCCGTCGTCGGCCTGCAACTGGGGTCGCTGGCGGTGGTCCTCGAAACGATGCTGTCGGGGCGGTCGGCGCTGCCGTTTGCCACTTTCGCATTCTTCATGCAGCCGATCCACCTGCTGATCGGTATCGGCGAAGGTCTGATTACTGCCGCGCTGCTTGCTTTCATCCGGCAGGCACGGCCGGACATGCTGCAGGCCACCAGGACGGCACCGGAGCAGCGACCGTTGCGCGGGATGCTGGCCCTTTTGCTGGGCGCGGCGTTGTTGAGCGGTGGACTTCTTGCTGGCTTTGCCTCGAACGAGCCGGACGGACTGGAGTGGTCGATCGCCAGGGCCAGCGGTCACGATGCATCGGCCCCGAGCGACGACAGCACCCACCGGGCGCTGGCGGCTCTCCAGGATCAGACCGCCTTGCTGCCCGGTTACGCTTTCAGGACGCCGCCGGCGCTAGCGGTAGGCGGCGCCAATGACAGGAAAGACCCTCCACCGGCGAGCAACAAGGCGAAGGCGGACGAGCCCGGCAGCCTCGGCAGCAGCGTGGCGGGAATCGTCGGTGGTCTGATCACACTGGCCTTGGCCTTGTTGATTGGTGTGTTGCTCAAGAGGGGAGGGCGCTCGGCGCAGTGAGAGGGTCAGGGGTCAAGGTTTGATCTGCCGTCACCGCCATAGCAGCGAGCGCGAAGCATGCCATCCATCGAACTGCTTGCCAGTAACTTCCGTCGTCTCGACCAGCTGGCCTTGGCCGATACGGTCATCCATCGTCTCGATCCGCGTGCCAAGGTGGTGGTCGTGCTGGCTTTCGTGGTCACCGTCGCGTCTTTCGAGCGCTACGCAGTGTCGGCGCTCATGCCGCTGTTCGTCTTTCCAATCGTGCTGGCAGCACTCGGCAAACTGCCGACCGGCTATCTCGCGAAAAACGTCGCCCTGGCCATTCCCTTTGCTCTGATGATTGGCCTGTTCAACCCGCTCTTCGACCGCGAGCTGATGTTCCAGCTGGGTGCGCTGTCGCTCAGTGGCGGCTGGATATCCTGTGCCTCGATCGTGCTGCGCGCCCTGCTTACGCTCAGCGCCGCGCTGATTCTGCTCGCTGTCACCGGCTTTTCCGGCGTCTGTGGCGCGCTCGAAGGGCTGGGTCTGCCGCGCGTCCTGGTCATGCAGCTGCAGTTGGTTTACCGCTACATTTTCGTTCTGCTCGACGACGGTGCGCGCAGCGCCCGTGCGCTGACGCTGCGCTCGTCTGGCAAGAGGCCGCGCTTACGCACGGTTGCTTCGCTGATCGGCCTGCTGTTGCTGCGCAGCTGGCAGCGGGCCGATCAGGTCTACACGGCGATGCTGGCCCGAGCCTACAGCGGCGAAGTGCACAGCCGGAAGACGAGCCGTTTCGGCACCCGCGAGCTGCTCTTCGTGGTCGGCTGGCTGGCGGCCTTCTGTGTCTTGCGTTGGTACGATGTGGCGCAGCTTCTCGGATTGCTGGTCGCCCAGGGCTTCTCATGAGTCAGCCTTTCGTCGAGTTCGGCAAGCTGGGCCATGTGTATCCCGATGGCAGCGTCGCCCTCAGCGATGTTTCGCTGCGCATCGCGCGCGGCGAGTGCGTGGCGATCATCGGTGCCAACGGGGCCGGCAAGTCGACGCTGCTGCAGCACTTGAACGGCTCGCTTTTGCCAAGCAGCGGCGAACTGCGCGTGGGTGACTTCCTGGTGAGCAAGGCCAGCTTGCCGCAGATCCGGCGCAGCGTGGGCATGGTCTTTCAGGACCCGGACAACCAGCTGTTCATGCCGACCGTCCTCGACGATGTCGCTTTCGGACCGCTGAACCTCGGCTGGCCGTCTGCCGAGGTCGCGCAGCGCGCTCGTGCCGCACTTGATCAGGTCGGCGCCTGGCCGCTGCGCGACAAGCCGCCATACCTGCTTTCCGGCGGCGAGAAGAAGCGGGTCGCCATCGCCACGGTGCTCGCCATGTCGCCGGACATTCTGGCCATGGACGAGCCGAGCAGCGGTCTCGATCCCTTCGCCCGCCGGCAACTGATCACCCTGCTCAAGGGCTTTCGCCATACCCGCATCCTCGCCACGCACGACATGGACATGGTGGCCGAGCTGTGCCAGCGCAGCATCGTTCTCCACAAAGGGCGGGTGGCCGCCGACGGGCCGAGCCTCGACCTTTTCCGCGACGACCTCCTGCTGGCGCGCTGCCGCCTCGAGAAACCGCTGGCCATGCAGGCTTGCCCGGTCTGTGGCGTCGCTCGGCATGAAACGGACGCTTGTGTATAGTGCTTCTACCGTGGCTGCCGTCGCCAGCCCCTTTCCAGGAGTGAGCCGTGAACGTCCTGCCCCTGCATGCCAAATCGAGGCTTGGTGGCACCCTGCTGCTGGTGCTACTGCTATCGAGTTGCTCTGATAATCTGCTCGTGAGCTATGGCAACGACACGAATTTCCTGCTCTTCGATCACCCCAACTCGGAGAAGGCCATCGCCGACGTGCGCGCCCGAGCGGAAAGGCTGTGCGCCGAGCGCAAGCAGCTGGCTGTCGAGACGGAGAGCATCTGTTCGCTGGCCAGCTGTACGACGAACTATCAGTGCACGGACAACGCGGACGGTATCAAGGACGGGCTTTGAGCGGCTGCTCGAGGTTCTGTCGTCGCGCCGTATTCCTGATGAGGCTTTCGGCAAACGAAAAGCGGCGTGAAACTCATCGCGTCGCGTGATTTCCATCATCTGCGGTAGCGCGACTGTCATGGCCGTTACAGCCAGGGCCAGGGCGACAATGGCGTCGCTTGCGGCGCGCGTCGCTGAAGTCACACCTTGCTTTGCCAAGCTTCCCTATCAGGCGCTTGTGATGCCGCGGCAATAGGTTCTTTCAGCGCCTGCTGTTATGGCGAGCGCATGACTTTGACAGTCGACGCGGGATTTTGGTGAAGAAGGCCTGGCGTGGCACGCAATTCATTCTTCTGTGGTAGATTGCCGCAGGAGGAAAAACATTGGCAGAACGCAAGTTACGCTACGGCGTGTATCTCGGCGCGGTGCAGCGCCACAAGCGACAGATCAGCTTTGCGGCGCTTCTCGAAGCCGAGCGCTTGCGACCCAAACGCCCCCCGCTGCGGGCGGTCGATCTGCACCGTTTGCTGACTCCCTACGTGTCGGTGCGCTTTAGCGAGCAGCTGCGGGCGGTGGTGCCGCTGGCGCTGATGCTGATCGGCTTTCAGGCGCTGGCCCTGCGCACCTCCTTGCTCGACGCCGATTCCGTTGCGCTGGGCATCATGGCGGTGATCATCGGTCTGATGTTCTTCATGGAAGGGGTCAAGATCGGCTTGATGCCCTTCGCCGAGAACGTCGGCTTCCAGATGCCGGGCAAGACGCACCCGGCTGTCCTGCTCTCTTTCAGCCTGCTGCTGGGCGCTGCAGCGACCTTTGCCGAACCGGCCATCGGGGCGTTGCAGGCAGCGGCCAGCGCCATTTCTCCCGAGCGCGCCCCGTGGCTGCGCCAACTGCTCGGCCCCTATGTCCACTGGCTGGTTCTGGCCGTCGCCGGCGGCGTCGGTTTGGCGGTGAGCATCGGCATGCTGCGCACCATGTTTGGCTGGAAACTCAAGACGATGGTCCTGCTGATCATGCCGCCGACTCTCGCTCTGACCGCGTGGTGCGCCCAGCAGCCAGAACTGGCCTCGATCATCGGTCTGGCCTGGGATTGCGGCGCAGTGACCACCGGCCCGGTTACCGTGCCACTGGTATTGGCGGTCGGGGTCGGTGTGGCGGCATCGACGGGGCGCAGCGATAACCCATTGTCAGGTTTCGGGATCGTCACCCTGGCTTCGATTTTCCCGATTCTTGCCGTGCTCAGTACGGCGATCTATCTGACCAGTCAGGGGTCCGGTGCGATGCTGCCCGTTCTTCCCCCGGTGGCAGACGGCTGGTACAACCGCACGCCTTTTGCCGAAATAATCAGTGCGCTGCGTGCCATCGTGCCCTTGGTCCTGCTGCTGGTGCTGGTTCAGACGCGCCTGCTGGGGCAGAGCATTCGTCACCGCAATATCTTCGTCTACGGCATTGGCATGGCCGTGGCCGGGATGTTGCTCTTCAATCTCGGATTGACCGAGGGCCTGGTGGCTCTCGGCGAGCAAGCCGGCAACAATGTGCCCTGGGCGTTTTCCGAAAACCGGGAAACCGGAGCGCCGCCGCTTTATCCATTCGCCCTGGGTATCGGCTTGACTCTGGCCTTCGCCTTTGCCATCGGCTTCGGCGCCACCGTCGCCGAGCCGGCGCTGAACGCCATGGGCATGACTGTCGAAAACCTCACCGACGGTGCTTTCCGCAAGCGCATGCTGATTCACGCCGTTGCTGTCGGCGTCGGCGTCGGTGCGGCGCTGGGGGTGGCCCGAATCCTGTTCCACCTGCCGGCGTGGGTGCTGCTGCTTGGCGGGTATACGATCGCGTTGGCATTAACGGTCATTTCACGCGAAGAAATCGTCAATCTCGCTTGGGACAGCGCTGGCGTGACCACCGGTCCGGTGACCGTGCCGCTGCTGTTGGCGCTGGGCATCGGTCTGGGCGAAGTGGTTGGGGCAGCCGAAGGTTTCGGTATTCTCGCCATGTGTTCGGTCGGGCCGATCATTTCGGTGCTGGGCACCGGCCTGTGGATCGACATGAAGACGCGCAGACGCAAGAGAAGGAGCAAGAAAGTATGAGCAAGAAGAATGAACTGATCGTGCTGACGGATGTGATGTTGATCACCGTCGTCGTTCAGCGCGGTGTCGCCGACCAGGTGGTTCAGGTCGCGGTTGAGGCGGGGGCGCAGGGGGCGACCGTTTTTCATGCGCACGGGACCGGCCTGCGCCAGAAGCACCTCGGCATCCTCGGCCTGACGGTGAATACAGAAAAGGAGATCCTCTACATCGTGGTGCCGGCGGAACAGGCGGACAGTATGTTCGAGCGCATTTTCGTCTCGGCAAAGATGGACACGCCGGGCATGGGTATCCTGTGGATGACCCGGCTCGACAAAATGTCCACCTACGTCCCGCACGATGTGGCGGCCCGCTTTGGCGTACACACGGAGCGTGCGGCGGGATGAGTGTCCTGGCGCACATCGGCTACGGCGTCGAGAAGAAACTGATTACGGCGATAGTCGTCAGCGGCCAGGCCATGAAGCTGACGAAGCTCGTCGAGAACGAGACTGGCGTACTGTCGGTCACCCATCACCATGCGCGCGGTACCGGTCGCCGGCAGCCCGGCGCTCTCGTGTGGCGCGAGCAGGACGTGCTGATGGTGCTTGTCGAAGCACCCCACGCCGATGCGGTCTTCGCACAGATCTTCGTGGCCGGCGAGCTAGGTGAGCCGCATCAGGGCATCATCTTCATGGAGACCGTATGCCGCGGCCACCCGATGATGCCGTTTGACGTTTGACGTTTGACGGTTCGCTGAGCGGCTCGCGGCTGGCGATTGGGCTGGGCACGCGGGGAACGCAGTCGGCGTGGCTTGTGCTTGCGTCAGCATCCTTGCGCGCCTGGTTTCGCAAGCCGCGACCTCTTGCTACTATCGGTCTGGCTTGCGCCTCGGCCCTGCCTCGCGGACAGGTGAATCCTGGGTGACGGGCTCTGTTGTCAACACCTCTCTCGACGGGACTTCCCATGCCTTCCTTTGATTTTTCTTCAGAAGCCGATATGGCTGCGCTGCACAACGCGATAGACGTCACCAAGCGGGCTATCGACAATCGTTACGACTTCAAGGCGACTAGTGCCAAAGTCGAACTGAACGAGAAGGACAAGCTGATCACGCTGCACGGCGATTCCGATTTTCAGCTCGGCCAGATCAAGGATCTGCTCTTCCCAGCCATGGAAAAGAAGGAGAAGGAGAGCACCAAGCGCCTGGATGCCCAAGCGGTGCAGCAGGTCTCTGGCAACAAGGTCAAGCAGGAGCTGAAGATCAAGATCGGCATCGAGTCCGAGCTGGCGAAGAAGATCGTCAAGCTGATCAAGGATTCAAAACTCAAGGTGCAGGCGTCGATTCAGGGTGATGCCGTACGCGTCAGCGGTGCCAAACGCGACGAACTGCAGGCCTGCATTGCGATGGTGACCAAGGCGATCACCGATTTTCCGATCAAGTACGGCAATTTCCGCGACTGATTGATAGCTTTCCAGATCGCCGGCAGGGCGCGCCATCGCTACCGCGGCTGCTCTGCCGGGCGCCACGGCAGGGGTGGGCCGGCGAGCAGCGGCGACTCCCTTCTGCAGCGCATTCATGCCGCAATTCGAGCCCCTGATGTGCTACCCTAGCTGGTTCTCGTCCGTACCAAAAACGCGCTGTTGGGCGTTCTGAAGCCGCGGACAGCCGATGACTCTTGTGTTGCGAGTCCAGATCTTGAAAGCTTTCCCGATTCGTCTGCAGCAGCTGGGCATTTGCCGGCCGCGCAGCAGCTCTCCCTGTCGTCATGGCATCCGACATGTATAACTCTGGCGATGGTTCCGAGCCCGTGCAGCAAGACGAGCTGGGCGTCCTCTCCTGGACAGAGGAATTGCGCCGGGTGGCGGTGGCGGTCAGCAAGAAGGATCGCAGTCCGGCAGCCAGTCGTCAGCGCCTCTTCTATCTGTTGCAATGGACGACCGACGTCCGTGGTTTCGGGGTTACGGTCAACAAGGGCCGCGATCCGGAAAGCGCCGAGGAACTGTGGAGCCTGGATCGTGCGCTGAACAAGCCGCCACGTTTCGTCAATGACGAAGATCGGGTGATTCTGCGCCTCCTGTGGGCGGAGCGTTCGTTTGATACCGGCCTGCGCGCTTTCGGCCTCGGACCCGCGCATGGCAGCGAGGTGCTGAAGCTGATGGCTGAAACCGGCCGTCTGTGCCGCAAGGATGATTTTTCCAGCCTGACGCTGGCGGTGGCGCGTCCGGCCGTGGTCAGTTGGCGGCTCAACGAGCAGGGTCGGCGGGTGCCGTTACTGACTCCGGAACCGCAGGACTGCCTGGTCCTCCCCTTGCCCGCCCCGTGGTACATCGACCTTGACCGGCGATTGATCGGGCCCTTGCGGGTGGATGGCAATCCCGCCGTCGTTGCGCGCCTGTTCTCCTTGCCTCCGCTGTCGGCAACGGCAGCCGCTCTGGTTGGTGAGGCCTTGAGCGAGCCGGCGCACGAGTTGCCAAGCGCAGCGGAAAACGCCAGCGTCAATCTGCGCTGCATCGTTGCCGAGCCGGTGCCGGTGCTCCGCCTGCAGACGCTGAACACACATGGCAATCGCAGCTGGCGGGAATATGCCGCGAGTTTCGGGGGCGGGTTTTTCGACGTCGCCTTGCCGGTTTTTCGCTACGCCGATGTCGAGGTGAAGCCCGACGATACGCGCGATTTCACGATTCTGGCGAGCGGTGAGATGGTGCGTATCGAGCGTCAGCGCGCGCGGGAAGAGCAGTTGATGGATGCCTCGGCCGCCTGCGGTCTCGAAAAGATCCCCGGCTACGTCCTGCAGACCTTTGGCCGGCCGCCGGACAATGCCTATGGACTCGCCACCGAGAGCCTGTGGTCGGCTTTCATGCACGACGATTTGCCGCGCCTGCGTGGTGCCGGTTGGCAGGTCGAGTTCGCCGACGATTTTCGCCATCGCCAGCTCGAAGTCGAGGCCTGGGATGCCGACCTCGTCGAGTCGGAAAATGGCTGGTTCGATCTCGACATGGGCATCTTTGTCGAAGGCGAACGTCTGCCGCTGGCGCCGCTGCTCGCGGCACTCTTCCGCCGTGATGGGCGCTGGCTGGACACCACGCAGCTGGCGGACATTGCCGACGCCGAGATGGTCGAGCTGGTGACTCCGACCGGGCAGCGCGTGCGGGCGCCGGCCTGGCGCTTGAAACCGCTGGCGGCGACGCTGATCGATCTTTTCGACGGCTTTTCCGGTGGCACCACCCTGCGCCTGTCGCGCTTCGATGCGCCGCGTCTTGCAGAACTCAACGATAGCAGTCGTTGGCAGTTCCGCGGGCAGCGTGACGTCCTGGCGCTGGCCGATCAGCTGAGCGCTGCGCAGGGCATAGCGCATATCGATCCGCCGGCTGGATTAGGCCTCGAATTGCGCCACTACCAGACCGAAGGGGTCGCCTGGTTGCAGTTTCTGCGTGCCCAGAACCTCTCCGGAATTCTTGCGGACGACATGGGGCTCGGCAAAACCGCGCAGACGCTGGCGCACCTGTTGCTCGAAAAGGAGGCCGGGCGACTCGATCGCCCGGCCTTGATCGTTCTGCCGACTTCCTTGATCTTCAACTGGAAGAACGAAGCGGCGCGTTTTGCGCCCGGCTTGTCGATCCTTTCGCTGCACGGTCCCGAGCGCAAGAGCCGCTTTGCCGAGATCGCTGGCCACGATGTGGTGCTGACCACCTACCCGCTGCTCTGGCGCGATGCCGGGCAGCTGACCAAACACCGCTACCATCTGCTGATTCTCGACGAGGCGCAAACCGTCAAGAATGCGCGCAGTCAGGGGGCCGAGGTGGTGCGCAAGATCACCACCCGGCATCGCCTGTGCCTCACCGGCACGCCCCTTGAAAACCACCTCGGCGAACTATGGAGTCAGTTCGATTTCCTGCTGCCTGGTTTTCTCGGCAGCAACCAGAACTTCACCAAGTACTGGCGCACGCCGATCGAAAAGCAGGACGATGCGGAACGGCGTGACCTGCTCTCGCGCCGCCTGCGCCCTTTCATTCTGCGCCGCAAGAAGGAGGAGGTGGCGCGTGAGCTGCCGCCGAAAACGATCATTGTGCGCAAGGTCGAACTCACCGGCAGTCAGCGCGATCTGTACGAAACGGTGCGCGTGGCGATGGACGAGAAAGTGCGGGTGGAAATTGCCAGCAAGGGTTTCAACCGCAGCCAGATCGTCATTCTCGATGCGCTGCTCAAGCTCCGTCAGGTCTGTTGCGATCCACGCCTGGTCAAGGCCAAGGCGGCGCAGAAAGTCAGGGAGCGCGCCAAGCTCGATCTGTTGATGACCATGCTCCCCGAACAGGTCGAAGAAGGACGGCGGATTCTGCTCTTCTCGCAGTTCACCAGCATGCTGGCGCTGATCGAGAAAGAACTCAAGCTGGCCGGCATCGGCTACGTTCTGCTCACCGGTGATACCAAGGATCGGGAAGCGCAGATCGGCCACTTTCAGACCGGCGAGGTGCCGGTTTTTCTGATCAGCCTGAAGACCGGTGGCGTCGGACTCAATCTGACCGTTGCCGATACCGTCATCCACTACGATCCTTGGTGGAACCCAGCGGTCGAGAATCAGGCCACCGATCGCGCCCATCGTCTGGGGCAGGACAAGCCGGTGTTTGTCTACAAGTTGATCGTCGCCGGCAGCATCGAGGAGAAGATCCTTGCCCTGCAGGAACGCAAGGCCGCACTGGCAGCGAGCATTCTTACCGCCGACAGCAGCGTTCGCGCCAAGTTCGGCAGCGAAGACATTGCCGCCCTGTTTGCGCCGCTGCCCAGCTGAGGCCTCCTTGGCGCAGCGACTGCTGCCGCAGTTTCTTTCCTTTGCGCTGATTGGTCTGCTTGGCACAGCGGCCCATTTCCTCGTTCTCTACAGCCTCGTTGCGCAGCTTGACCTGGGCCCGGTGCCGGCCTCGAGTGCGGGTGCCGTGATTGGCGCCCTGGTCAATTACGCGCTCAACTACCGGCTCACTTTCAGCAGCCGCAAACGACATCGCGATGCGCTCCCCAAATTCCTTGTCGTCGCCGCCGGGGGCTGGTTGCTGAATGGTCTGCTCATGGCTATGCTGTTGTCCCGACTCGACATTCACTATCTACTGGTGCAAGTCATCGTTACCAGCCTGGTTCTGGTCTGGAACTTCATCGCCAATCGCTTCTGGACGTTCAGGGAAAGCGCCGGCTAGCGAGTCCGGATCCGTCGTTCCTGGAAGGCGACTGCCGAGCGCAAGCGATGTCTTTCCTTTCGATCGAACATAGGCAGGTGCCACCGATGAACAGAGAAGCAGCGGCGAACGCCGATTCGCCAGCCGTGCTTGGCGAACGAAGCCGGCTCAGCCCACGCACCGATGATGCACTGCCCACTATTTCGATCGTTGCGCCGGCCTATAACGAGCAGGAGGTGATCAACGAGTTCCATCGCCGTGTCAGCGAGATCCTGCAAGCCATCGGTGCTCCCTACGAGCTGGTGCTGGTCAATGACGGCAGCACCGACCATACCCTGGCGCTGATGCATGCCTTGCAGGCCGACGATCCGCAGGTGATGGTGGTTGACCTGTCGCGGAACTTCGGCAAGGAGATCGCGCTGAGTGCCGGCCTCGATCATTGCAGCGGTGAGGTGGTGGTCGTTCTCGATGCCGACCTGCAGGATCCCCCCGAACTGATTCCGGAGATGCTCAAGGCTTGGCGCGAGGGCTATGACGTCATCTACGGTGTGCGCAGCGACCGCGAAGGAGAAAGCTGGCTGAAGAAGGCCACGGCCCATCTCTTTTATCGACTTATCGGCAGTGTCAGCCGCGTCGAGATTCCTCGCGACACCGGCGATTTCCGTCTGATGACGCGGCGCGTGGTGCGCGAACTTTCACGGCTGCGCGAAGAGCATCGCTTCATGAAAGGGCTGTTCGCCTGGGTTGGCTTTCCCTCCCGGCCGCTCGTCTATCGCCGCAGTCCGCGCCAGGCCGGGATCACCAAATGGAGTTACTGGAAGCTGTGGAACCTGGCGCTCGAGGGAATTACCTCGTTCACCATCGCGCCGCTGAAAATCGCCAGCTACCTGGGTCTCTCGGTCGCCTTGCTGTCCTTGTTGTACGCCGCCTTCGTGATCTGGAAGACCTTGATGTACGGTGAACCGGTTCGCGGCTACCCGTCGCTGTTGGTGGCGGTGCTGTTCCTTGGTGGCGTGCAGCTGATCTCGGTCGGCGTTCTCGGCGAGTACATCGGACGGATTTTCAACGAGGTCAAGGGGCGTCCCCTGTACCTGGTCAATCGCATCCTCCCGTCGCAGTTGCACCGCACGACGGGCGCTCCGGCGAGTGACTCGAACTGACCGCTGGGCCGTGGGCGCTGTGGTCGCTGCCGGCCGGAGAGCGGACAAGCGGTGAGCCGCCTTCGCCGCCGGGCAATGAGCTTGCGGCGTGATAAAATCGCCGCTCTATGGAACTCGTGATCAACGGCGAAAGCCGCCATTTTCCCTCGCCGCTGACGGTCGCTGAACTGGTCGCCGCGCTGAACCACAGCGGCAAGCGGATAGCCGTCGAACGTAACGGCGACATCGTTGCGCGCGGTCGGCATGCCGAAACGGTGCTGGCTGAGGGCGATCGTATCGAGATCGTCGTTGCCGTCGGCGGTGGCTGAGCCTCATTCGGAAGACAAGGACGCATGCACGCATCTCCCCATAGCCTGACGATTGCCGGCAAGACCTATCGTTCGCGTCTGCTCGTCGGCACCGGCAAGTACCGGGATTTCACCGAGACGCGGGCGGCGATCGATGCCTCCGGCGCCGAGATCGTCACCGTCGCCATCCGGCGCACCAACATTGGCCAGAACGCCGCTGAGCCGAATCTGCTCGATGTCCTGCCGCCGGCGCAGTTCACCATCCTGCCGAACACCGCCGGCTGCTATACGGCCGACGACGCGGTGCGCACCCTGCGTCTGGCGCGCGAACTGCTCGACGGCCACCCGCTGTGCAAGCTGGAAGTCCTTGGCGACCCGGGCAATCTGTTCCCGAACATGCCGGAAACGCTGAAGGCCGCGGCAACGCTGGTCAAGGAAGGTTTCGCGGTGATGGTCTACTGCGCCGATGACCCGATCCAGGCGAAGATGCTCGAGGAAATCGGCTGCGTCGCGGTGATGCCGCTGGCTTCGCTGATCGGCTCCGGGATGGGCATCGTCAACCCCTGGAATCTGCGCCTGATCATCGATCAGGCCACGGTGCCGGTGCTGGTCGATGCCGGGGTCGGTACCGCTTCCGACGCGGCGATTGCCATGGAACTGGGTTGCGATGGCGTGCTGATGAACACCGCCATCGCCCACGCCCGCGATCCGCTGCTGATGGCCAGCGCCATGAAGAAGGCCGTCGAGGCCGGGCGCGAGGCCTTTCTCGCCGGGCGCATGGCGCGCAAATTCTACTCGGCCGATCCCTCGTCGCCGACGACTGGTCTGATCGGTTCCTAGGCATGGACGATCAGCAGGCCGATGGCAGCGTCGCTCGGCCCGGACATATCCGTAGTTTCGTGCTTCGCCAAGGGCGCGTCTCGGCCGCTCAGCAGCGCTACCGAGAAGCGATGATGGGCCGCATCGGCGTTCCCTACGTCGCGGCACCTGTCGATCTCGACGAAGTGTTCGGACGCGCGGCACCGCAGATCCTGGAAATCGGCTTCGGCATGGGCGAGACTTCGGCGGCGATTGCCGCCCGCCATCCGGAACAGGATTATCTGGGCATCGAAGTGCACACGCCTGGCGTTGGCAGCCTGTGCAAGCTGGTTGCCGAGATGGGGCTGGCCAATCAGCGCATCATTCAGCACGACGCGGTCGAGGTACTGCGCGAGATGATCGCCCCGGCGACGCTGGCCGGCATTCATATTTTCTTTCCCGATCCCTGGCCGAAGAAGCGCCACCACAAGCGGCGCCTGTTGCAGCCGGCGCTGGTCAGCCTGCTGGCCAGCCGTCTGCGCCCGGGAGGCTACCTGCACAGCGCGACCGATTGGCAGGACTACGCCGAGCAGATGCTGTCGGTGCTGTCGTCCGAAGCGCTGCTCGAAAACACAGCGCCGGGTTTTTCGCCGCGCCCGGACTATCGCCCGCAAACCAAGTTTGAGCAGCGTGGCCTGCGGCTTGGTCATGGCGTCTGGGATCTGGTCTTCCGGCGACGGATCGACTCAATCGACAAGTCGGAAAGTAACCGGCAGAATCAACTCCCGTGAGTAGGCCCAGTTCACCCTGCCCATCGTCCAGGCGGCTCTTTCGGCTGCCTTGTCGAGTATCGCGTGGCCGCTGCTGACGCCGACATGGACATCCGTGATCCTGCCATTGTCGCTGACGGTGAGGATCAGGCGGACTTCGCCTTCGAGGCCGCGGGCGACGGCTTCCTCCGGGTAGAAAAGGTGTTCGGAAAGTTTGCGTTGTGCGGCTTCGACTTCGCGCCTGGGGACTGCCTTGGCCACCGCCTTGGGGCGTGCAGCCTGCTGCACTTTCGGGGGAGGGGGCGGTTTGACGACGGGCGGCGCCTCGCTGTTCGCCAGGGTGTCCTTCAAGAGCGGTTCGGCGTTCGGCTCCGCTTGCTTGACCGGCAGGCGCAGCATGGCTTGCAGTACCGGCGGTGATGGCGGCGTGCCGCGCTTGAACGCTGCCGGAAGCAGCAGGCTGGCGTGCAGGGCAAGGGACAGCGCGAGGGCAAGAATCAGGCTGGACGGCATGGGCCTGCCATTGTGAACCAAAAAGCGTGGAACAGAACACCCACGGCCGCGTCGACGAGCGCTGCCGGCTCCGGAGGGAGGAGACGAGTGAGGTACTTCGAGCATTGCTTGAGTTCAACTGTGGCCAGATGGCTGTTGTTGCTCTGCTGGCTGGCTGGACCGGCGTCGGCGCAGATGGCGACCGCCACCCCGGACCCGATCACGTTCGGTTACGCGGTTGAACGTGGGGACTTGTCCACAGTCACCCGCTGGCTCGATGAGGGGCTGGACCCGGAGTACGAGGCAGCGCACATCGGCACCGGGCTGATGGCCGCCGCGTGGTATGGGCATATCGAGCTGATGGCCCTGTTCGTCGAACGCGGCGCCGATCTGCGGCGCAGCAACCGCAACGGCGAGCAAGCCCTGCAGCTGGCCGCCTGGGGTGGGCATCTGGAAGCCGTGCGCTGGCTCCTGGAGCACGGCGCGCCGCTCGAACGCCAAGGTGACCAATGGGGAGCATTGCACTACGCGGTGTTCAACGGCCACCAGCCGCTGGTCGATGAACTGATAGCGCGCGGTGCCAACGTCAATGCGCGTTCGCCGAACCTGTCAACGCCGCTGATCCTGGCCGCCCGCGAAGGCCGCGACGAGGTGGCGCGGCGGCTCCTCGAATCAGGGGCGGATGTCAGTGCCAGGAACGACTGGGGCGACAGCGCCTTGACCATGGCCATGCGCTACGATCATCTGCGCCTGGCGAAGATGATCTCGTCGCCGGAGGAGTTCGAAATTGCGGCCAAGGCGCCTAAGGAGAGTTTTGGGGCCGCCGTCCGCTCGGCCGCCGTTCCCCCCGAGATCGACGTGATCCTGAAGGAGATCCGGGCGGCCGAAGCCGAAGGCAAATCGAGTGTGGACTTGCACAAGAAACTCCTGGCGACCACCAAGGCCCTGCGCAGTGCCAGCAATGCCAGCGCCGGGCCGGCCGTTCAGAAAGCGATGCCGCGTCCCTACATGCCGCCGTCGATGGTCATCACCGCGCGGCGCGGTCGGCCGGGCGCCGAGCGTGCGCAACTGACGATCGATAGTCAAGCGGCCGGAAAGGGGCTCGCGACAACGCCTGCCGGCACAGGCCAGGTGGCGAGCCCGGCCAAAGCGTCGCCAGCACAAAGTGCGGCGGCCGCACAGGTGTCCGACTTGCTGCGCCAGATTCGCCTCGCCGAGGCGCAGGGGCGACCCTCCGACGAGCTCCGGCAGCAGCTTAACCAAGCGGTCGAAGGGATGCAGTAGTCCTTGCTCTTGCCGTGGCGGGGGCTTCGCATCGGTGCCTCAGCGTCTCAGCGCCGGTCGACGAGAAAGCGTTCGAGCAGCTGATTGAGAAAACGACGACCACGGTCGCTCGGCGCGATGCGTTGCTGCCGCCGTTCGATCAAGCCGTCGCGCTCGGCCTGGCGCAGCTCGTTCTCGACGGTCAGCAGCGGCAAGGAGGTACGCGACTCGAACAGGGGGCTGTCGAAACCCTGCAGCAGGCGCAAGGCGTTGAGCATGAACTCGAAGGGCAGGTCGACGGCGGCGATGGCGAACTCCTGCTGGATCGGCGTCCCTGCCGCCGCTTTCGCCAGGTATTGTTCGGGCCGCTTCCAGCGCATCTGGCGGAGCACGCGGTCGTGCAGGGTCAGTTTGCTGTGCGCGCCGGCGCCGATGCCCAGGTAGTCGCCGAAATGCCAGTAGTTGAGGTTGTGCCGGCATTGTTGCCCGCTGCGGGCGAAAGCCGAGGTTTCGTAATGGGTGTAGCCAGCGGCGGCCAGCCGCGCTTCGATGGCGTCCTGCATGTCGGCGCAGCTATCGGCCTCGGGCAGGGTCGGCGGCTGTGCGGCGAAGGCGGTATTCGCTTCTATCGTCAGTTGATAGCAGGAGAGGTGGGGTGGCGCGAAGGCAAGTGCGGCATCCAGGTCGGCGAGCGCTTCGCCCGGCGCTTGTCCGGGTAGGCCGTAGATCAGGTCGAGATTGAAGTTGTCGAAGTGGCGGGCGGCGATTTCGATCGCCTGCCGGGCTTCTCGATCATCGTGGGCGCGGCCGAGCGCCTTGAGGTGGCGCGGGTTGAAGCTCTGGATGCCGATCGACAGGCGGTTCACGCCGGCGGCGCGAAAGGCGGCGAACTTCCCGGCCTCGACGCTCGCCGGGTTGGCTTCCAGGCTTATTTCGGCATTGGGCAGCAGTGGCAGCCGGCTGCGCAGGGCAGTGAGAAGCCGGTCGACGGCCTCGCCGGAGAGCAGGCTGGGGGTGCCGCCACCCAGGAAGATGCTGTCTACCCGCCGCCCCCAGATCGTCGGCAGCGCTGCTTCGAGGTCGGCGGTCAGCGCCGCCAGGTAGTCGTCTTCGGGGATTGCCGATGCCGGTCGACCGCCATCCCGAGTCTGCGGCAGGGCATGCGAGTTGAAATCGCAGTAAGGGCATTTCTGTACGCACCAGGGAACATGCACATAAAGTGCCAGCGGCGGCGGGTTGCGGAAGTGTAATTGCCGCTGCCCGGTTGCAGCCAGATCCCGAGCCGGGATCAGAGGAATGACCTTGGCGCTGCCCCGGCCCTCCTGCGCGGGCATCAGCGCCGTGCCAGCAGGTGCTCGACGAGGCGGGCCAGCGCCTGGCCGCGGTGCGAGCGGCGGTTTTTCTCGGCGGCGTCGAGTTCGGCGGCGCTCTTGTCGAGTTCGCGGACGTAGAACAGGGGATCGTAGCCGAAGCCGCTTTCGCCGCGGGCGGCTGGCAGGATCTCGCCGTGCCACTCGCCCTCGGCAATGATTGGTTGCGGGTCGTCGGCGTGGCGTACGAAAACGATGAGCGCAACGTAGTGTGCGGCGCGCTGGCTGCTGTTGCCGAGTTCGGCGAGCAGCTTTTCGTTGTTGCGCGCGTCCGATCGTGGTTCGCCGGCGTAGCGCGCCGAGTACACGCCAGGGGCGCCGTCGAAAGCGTCGACACACAGGCCGGAGTCGTCCGCCAGTGCTGGCAATCCGGTCAGCTGCGATGCGTGGCGGGCCTTGGCCAGCGCGTTTTCGACGAAGGTGCAATGCGGTTCGTCGACTTCAGGAACCCCGAGCTGGCCCTGCGGAACGAGTTCCCAGCCAAGCGGCGCGAGAATGGCATCCAGTTCTTTGAGTTTCTTGGCGTTGTTGGAAGCGAGGACGAGTTTCATGACTTCATAGGGCCAGGGAGGCTTTCTGGTGGGCAATCAGGCGGCCAATGCCGGCATCGGCCAGATCGAGCAGTGCGTTCATCTCGGCGCGCGTGAAGGGTTCGCCTTCGGCCGTGCCCTGCACTTCGACGATGCCGCCGCTGCCGGTCATCACGACGTTCATGTCGGTGTCGCAGTTGGCGTCTTCGGCGTAGTCGAGGTCGAGTACCGCGACGCCCTTATAGACGCCGACCGAGACCGCGGCGACATGGTCACGCAGCGGGTTGCTGCGCAGCTTGTCCGTGCTCAATAGATGTTGGCATGCGTCGTTTAGCGCCAGCCAGGCGCCGGTGATCGCCGCACAGCGCGTCCCGCCGTCGGCTTGCAGGACATCGCAGTCGAGCGTGATCTGGCGTTCGCCGAGCAGCTTGAGGTCGGTGACCGCGCGCAGCGCGCGCCCAATCAGGCGTTGTATTTCCTGGGTGCGACCGGATTGCTTGCCTTTGGCTGCTTCGCGGCCACTGCGGGTGTGCGTCGAGCGTGGCAGCATGCCGTATTCGGCGGTGACCCAGCCCTGTCCGCCGCCGCGTAGAAAAGTGGGAACGGATTCCTCGATGCTGGCGGTGCACAGCACGCGCGTGTCGCCCATTTCGATCAGCACCGAGCCTTCGGCGTGACGGGTGAAGCGGCGCGCAATGCTTACCTTGCGCAGTTGCGAAGCTTGACGATGACTGGGACGCATGCGGATTCCTATTTGGCGTACTTCTGGATGGTCGAGCGGATTTCTTCGATGGCCAGTTCGATTTCCTCTTCGCTGAGTTCGGTCTTGTGGCGCGGGTTGCGCCCGAATTCGTCGAGACGGGTGGTGACCGTGTCGCGAGGCATTGACTTGGTCGAGATCAGGCTGCTGCCGGCGCTGCTTTCGTCGACGTAGGTGTCCTGCCAGCGCACGGCGATGATCGAGAGGTTGTCGGCATGCGGCCCACCTTGGGCTTCTGCCTGGGAAAGCAGGGTGGGCACGGCATGCATCAGATTGGCGGTCTTCAGGGCCGCGGCCAGCAGCTTGTCAGGCAGTCCACTCCAGGCGCCGTCGGTGCACAGCACCAGTACGTCTTCGGCTTCGAGGGTCGTCTTGCGTGAAAACTCGATTTCGGGCGTCTGTTGGCCGCCCAGGCAGCCGTAGATCTTGTTGCGGTCCGGGTGGGTGATTGCCTGAGCTTCGCTGATGATGCCCTGTTCGAGCAGCAGCCGCACGCGCGAGTGGTCCTTGGTCTGGGTGAGGATTCTGCCTTTGCGTAGCAGGTAGAGGCGGGAATCACCCGAGTGCGCCCAGTAGGCGATGTTGTTCTGCACGATACAGGCGACACAGGTGGTGCGCGGTGAGTCCTGGAGCTGATGCTTGCCGGCAAAGTCGAGGATGGCGCGGTGCGCGTTGAGCATGCCCGTCTGCAGGAACAGGAAGGGGTCGCGAATGCGCGTTTTGACCTGGCGCTGGAAGGACTCGGTCAAGGTCTGGACGGCGATCTGGGCAGCGACTTCGCCATAGTAGTGGCCGCCCATGCCGTCGGCGACGACCATCAGCAAACTATCGCGCGAGTAGCAGTGTGCCAAGCGGTCTTCGTTGTTGGCACGCTTGCCGGCGCGGCTCTCCTGGTAGATCGTGAATTTCATGGGTTTCTGGATTTCTTGAGTTTGCCGACCATCTGGTCGAGCCAGTTTGTTTTCGGCTGCGGCAGCGGGGCGATGACCGCTTCAGTGAGCGCCTTCTGCAGCGCGAACACGCTCTGTGGCCGGTAACGATGGTTCAGGCACAGGCACCAGTCAATGGTTTCCAGCAACTGGTCCGAGTACTGGCCTTCCCAGCGGACCATTGCCGGGACCAGGCGATCCTTTTCGAGGCGGCTGTCGGCCGCCTGTGGGGTGCTCGCAGAGATGCACGCATACATTGAGGCACCGACGCTGTAGATGTCGCTCCAGGGCCCGAGCAGTTCCCGCTGGCTGTAATGTTCCGGTGAGGCGAAGCCCGGGGTGTACATCGGCTTGAGCATTGGCGTGTCGCAGGCCAGCGTCTGGCGCGCCGCACCAAAATCGATCAGCACCGGCGTGTGGTTGTTGCGCATGTAAATGTTCGACGGCTTGAGGTCCAGGTGCAGCAAGCGGTGCGAGTGCACCTCGCGCAGGCCGTTGAGCATCTTGGTGAACACATTGCGGATGAAGTTTTCGGTGACCCCGGCCCTGTTTTTCTGGATCAGTTCCTGCAGGGTGCGGCCTTGCTCGTACTCCATGACCATGTACACGGTGTCATTGGCGCGAAAGAAATTCAGGACGCGTATCACGTTCGGGTGCGAGAGACCGGCGAGTGACCGGCCTTCTTCGAAGAAACACTTCATCCCGTAGCGGAAAGCCGGCAGATGATCTTCCCGGATCACCGGCGCCGTTCTTCCTTCGCCGCGCAAGGCCAGCGTGTTGGGCAGGTACTCCTTGATCGCCACGCGCTTGCCGTTACTATCGGTGGCCACATAGACAATCGAAAAGCCACCCAGTGAGAGTTGATGCTCGATGAGATACTCATCAAGTCGGAACGCTGCAGGAAGGGGGTGGTTCGCTTGTTGCACCATCGGTGTCGAAGCTATCATTCAGAGTGTCGGCCATTGTCCGGTCTTTGGGGGTGGGCTGTAAAGCCGGCTGCAGACCCGCCTCCGTCCACAAGTCAGGATTTGAATGATCTACAGCATGACCGGCTATGCCGTGGCAGTGCGTGCCGTCAAGGGCGGCTCTCTGCAAATCGAGTTGAAAAGCGTCAATTCCCGCTATCTCGACTATCACTTCCGCGTCTGCGACGAGCTGCGTATTGCCGAACCCGCGCTGCGCGAACTGATCGGCGCACGCCTGGTGCGTGGCAAGCTGGAATGTCGGGTCAGCTTGGTCACCACTGCCGGTGCCGCGCAGCACGCGCGCCTGAACACCGACCTGCTCGAAAGCCTCGGGCGCTTCGATACGCAGATCCGGGCGGCGCTCCCCCTGGCCGCTCCGCTCGCGGTCAGTGATGTGCTGTGTTGGCCGGGCATTTTCGGTGACGACTCGCTCGATAGCGAAGTGCTGTTGCCGGCCTGCCTGGCGCTGGCCAGCGAGGCGCTCGATGACTTCGTGGCCAGTCGGGCGCGCGAAGGCGAAAAACTGGCCGCCGTGATCCTTGAAAAGGTGGCTCGCATGCGGACGCTCTTGCGCGACATCGAGCCGCGCATCCCGGCCGCTCTGGCCGCTTTCAACGAGAAGTTGCGGCAGCGCCTGCTCGATGCCTGCGATGCGGTCAGCGATGACCGGCTTCGGCAGGAGGTGGCTGTCTTCGCGGCGCGCATCGATGTCGCCGAGGAACTGGCGCGCCTGGCGACCCATCTCGATGAAGTCGAGCGCGTGCTGCGGACCGGCGGCGCCAGCGGCAAACGTCTGGATTTCCTGATGCAGGAACTGACGCGGGAAGCCAACACCTTCGGCTCCAAATCGCTGGTCGCCGAGCTGTCGCAACTGGCGATCGAGTTCAAGCTGCTCATCGAACAGATGCGCGAGCAGGTGCAGAATCTTGAGTGATCGGCGAGGCTGGGTCGGCGCGCCGGGCGTCCGCAGGACTGCCCGGTTTTTTCTGGCGGTAACGGTCATGACAGTCGAGGCGCCCCAGATGATGAAAGTCATGACCGTTTCCCCTCTTCCCCTGACCCTTCTCCCGCAGGGGGGAGAAGGTAGTTTCGTGAGTCGCTTGCGCGACTTTCACATTAAACTTTCGCTTCAATCGGCGGTCGAGCTGTGCTAGCTTGAAGCTTCCTGTCATGGAGGGAAATATGATGCCTATAGGATCGAGTTGTTTCAAATTGAGCAAGGTAGCATCCGTCGGATGTGTCATCGCGCTGCTCAGCTGCGCTACCGCTGGCGCCGCCGAGGAAGTGCCGCTGGTCAATGGTACGCACTGGACGAAGTCCGCTCCGGAGGTCAAGAAGGCCTATCTGGTTGGTCTGGCCAATGCCATTCAGGTTGACGTGGCCTACCAGGCAGATAACCCCAAGGCGAGCGTCAGTGACTTTTCGCCGAAGGTGGCCGCGGGGATGAAGGGCCATACCCTGGAAACGGCGCTCGCTGCCATCGACAACTGGTATGCGGCGCATCCCGATCAGTTGCAACGCCCGGTGGTCGAGACGATCTGGTTCGAGATGGTCGTGCCCGGACTCAACAAGAGCAAATAACGGAGGCGAGAAATGAAAAGGACTGGATTGGTTTTGGCGACGGCTGCCGCATTGACCGTTCTCGGTTGTACCAACATGACGCCGCGCGAGCAGGGAACGGTCAGCGGCGCGGCGATTGGCGCGGCCGCGGGGGCGGGCATTGCCGCCATCTCCGGTGGCAACGGCTGGACCGGGGCGGCAATCGGCGGTGTCGTTGGCGGAACCGTCGGCAACATCAAGGGCAAGAACCAACAGCAGCAGCGAGGCTACTGAACGGCGATCCGGCCTTGCGCTCCCGGCGGGCGGATTGTTGGTCGAAGAGCCGCGCAAGCGGCTCTTTTTCTATTTGGTGATTGCTTCGTTACGACCGGAAAAACGGTCGCTCAGGCGAAACGCCGCATCGCTGAACTCGCCACGCGGGTTGTCATTGCAGTAGCGAGTGACATGTTTCTCGATGGTCCCGCTGGACATCGCCGACACCTGCTGGCTGCGATTCGCGTAGTTGTGGCCGGTGAGCACGCCGCGTACCCATCCGACATACAGTGCGCGCTCGTCGGCGTCGGCTTTGGATTCCGTCCAGGCGCGGCAGGACATGTCGTCGAAGCCGAGGATCTTGACCGGAATCGTGGCCGCGCCAGCGTGGCTGGTCGCCACGGCAACCAGCAAAAGGGCGGTGCGCTGCGAGAACTTGCATCGGGACATCGAGTGGTTCCTCGTCAAGTGGAGATCTGAAGGCTGCGATTCTCCCCCGTACGGCCCGTTGAGTCCATGCCAGCGAAGAAGCAAGCGGCGCGGCGGCGGCCGCGTGCGCGTACGCGGGTACAATTGCGCTTTCGCATCGCCGGGCCAGGAAGACCATGATCGGACATCTCTACATCGTCACGGCGCCTTCCGGCGCTGGCAAGACGACACTAGTGCGCCGTTTGCTCGAGAACGATCCCGGGCTCCGGGTGTCAGTTTCCCATACCACGCGGACGCCGCGCGCTGGTGAGCGCGATGGTTGCGAATACCACTTCATCGGCGTCCAGGACTTCCTCGACAAGGTTGGCCGCGGTGGCTTTCTGGAGTGGGCGCAAGTACATGGCAACTACTATGGCACATCGACAAGCGGCATCGAGGCGGCGCTGCATGCCGGCCAGGATGTGCTCCTGGAGATTGACTGGCAGGGTGCGCAGCAGGTGCGTCGCGTATTTCCGTCGGCCATCGGCATCTTCATCCTGCCGCCGTCGCTGGACGAACTCGAGCGCCGTCTGCGCGCGCGTGCGACCGACAGCGACGCGACGATTGCCCGTCGTGTGGCCGCTGCGCAGGAAGAGATGCGCCATGTCGACGAATTCGACTATGTTATTATTAACGACGATCTGCAGCGAGCGCTGCACGACCTCTTGGCGGTGCTCCGGGCCTCGCGGCTGCGCTGCCCCGTGCAGCGCCAGCGCCACGCCACCCTCTTCGCAACAATGCTTTGATTCTCCTGGGAGATTTTGCATGGCACGAGTGACCGTAGACGACTGTTTGCATCGCGTTCCAAATCGTTTTCAGATGACCCTGGCGGCGACCTACCGCGCCCGTCAGCTCGCCGCCGGCGCCACCCCGCTGGTCGATGGTGGTCGCGACAAGCCAACCGTAATCGCCCTGCGCGAGTTGGCCGCTGGCAAGGTCGGTCTGGAAGTCCTCAACCGCGGTCAAGCCTGACCTTCGCGGACGCGTTTTCCGTGTGAAACCGTGCATCCTGTGGTCGCCGCGAGTATGCCAGCTATCCCAGCTGAGCTAGCGGTGGCCGACAATCCCTCGGACTTCCTCCCTCCCGAGGACGATCCAGCATATCGCGTCTTCATCGACAGCCTGAATTACCTGTCAGCGGACGAAATCGATCTGGTTCGCAAGGCCTATCTGTTTGGCGAGGAAGCGCATCGTGGGCAGGTGCGCAAGTCGGGAGAGCCGTATATCACGCATCCCCTGGCGGTCGCCGGCGCCATCGCCGAGTGGAAAATCGACGTCGAGGGAGTGGTCGCTGCGCTGCTGCACGACGTGATGGAGGATACGGCAGTCAGCAAGGCCGAGATTGTCGAACGCTTCGGCAAGCCGGTCGCTGACCTGGTCGATGGCCTGTCGAAACTCGACAAGATCGAGTTCCAGTCGCAGGAAGACGCACAGGCCGAAAATTTCCGCAAGATGCTGATGGCCATGGCACGCGATCTGCGGGTGGTGCTGATCAAGCTGGCTGACCGTCACCATAATCTACAGACGATGGCTGCGGTTCGCGCCGAAAAGCGTCGCCGCATTGCCCGCGAGACGCTGGAAATCTATGCACCGATTGCCGGTCGGCTGGGTCTCAGTACGCTGTTCGGCGAGTTGCAGGATTTGTCGTTTCAGCTGATCTATCCGATGCGCGCGCGCGTTCTTGGGCGCGCACTGAAAGCGGCGCGCGGCAATCGGCGCGAGTTGCTGTCGCGAATTCTCCAAGGTATCAAGGGCAAGCTGAGCGCTGCCGAGATCGAGGCGCAGGTTTTCGGTCGCGAGAAGAGCCTTTATTCGATCTATCGCAAGATGCTCGACAAGCGCCTTTCGTTTTCCCAGGTGCTCGATGTGTACGGGTTTCGCGTCGTCGTCAAAGACATCCCGACCACCTATCTCACCCTCGGTGCGCTGCATGCGCTTTACAAGCCGGTGCCGGGGAAGTTCAAGGACTACATCGCCATTCCCAAACCGAACGGCTATCAGTCCTTGCACACTACCTTGATCGGGCCGCACGGGACGCCATTCGAGGTGCAGATTCGTACGCCGGCGATGGACAAGGTGGCGCAGGAGGGGATTGCTTCGCACTGGTTGTACAAGGACAGCGACTCGCTCGGCGAAGAGCTGCAGCAGAAAACGACCAAGTGGTTTAACTCTCTGCTTGAGTTGCAGAATTCAACCGGCGATTCCTCGGAGTTCCTCGAACATGTCAAGGTCGACCTTTTCCCGCACGAAATCTACGTGTTCACACCGAAGGGCAAGATCATCGCCCTGCCGCGCGGTGCGACGGCGGTCGACCTGGCCTACGCCGTGCACACCGATATCGGCAATCACAGCGTCATTGCCCGGGTCAACTTCAATCTGGTGCCTCTGGCCACCGAGCTGAGCAGTGGCGATCGTGTCGATATCGTCACTTCCGCCGAAGCCCATCCGAGTGCCGAGTGGCTGACGCACGTGAAGACGGGTCGCGCACGCAGCAAGATTCGCCACTACCTGAAAACCGTGCACCAGGACGAGTCCACTGCGCTCGGCGAAAAAATGCTCGGCCAGGAGTTGCGCGCGCTTGGCGTCAGCGCTGCCGAGGTGCCGGTGTCGCGCTGGAAGAGCGTGCTGCGCGATTCGGGAAACCGGCTGGTCAAGGAGGTGTACAGCGACATTGGCCTCGGTTTCCGCCTGGCCGGTGTGGTCGCGCGCCGCCTGTTGAACAAGGAGCACGCTTCGCTGCCTGCCGAGAAAGGCAGGCCGGGCGGCTCTCTGGTCATTCGTGGCAGCGAAGGCATGGCCGTCCAGTTCGCGCCGTGCTGTCAGCCGATTCCCGGCGATCCGGTCATCGGTTCGATCTGGAAGGGCAAGGGGCTGGTGATTCATACCCATGATTGCCCGGCGATCCGCAAGGCCCGCAGCGCCAAGCCGGCGAAGTGGATCAATGTCGAGTGGGCGCCCGAGCCCGGGCAGCTGTTCAACGTTCGCCTGCAGGTGGTGGTGCAGAATACCGTCGGTGCCTTGGGCCGGATTGCCACCGAGATCTCGAGTTCCGGAACCAATATTCTGACTGTCCATATGGATGACAAGGATGCCGGCTTGTACACGACCTTGCATTTTACGGTCCAGATCGCTGATCGTACCTCCCTGGCGCGCCTGATGCGCAGCCTGCGCCGCATTCCCGAAGTTGTCCGTATCGCTCGTGAGCAAGGTCTCCCGGCGGTCTGAATCTGGAAACCGCTGTTGAGCCAGCATTCCCCTTCTCCTGTCTTGTCCCTTTCTCTCTGCGAAGCGCGTGTCATGCTTCCCGGCAGCCGGTGTGGTGAGCGCGCCTCCAGTGGCCTTGGCCGCTACCCAGGCGAACCTCTCGTCGGCTCTGCGTCGCAGTGGTTTTCGGCTTGAAAGTTCTTGTCCTCGGCGCCGGTGTCGTGGGCATCACCAGTGCCTGGTATCTGGCTCGCGCCGGACATCAGGTGACCGTACTCGACCGCCAGCCGGCGGCCGGCCTGGAAACCAGCTTTGCCAATGGCGGCCAGATTTCGGTCTCGCACGCCGAGCCGTGGGCCAACCCGCATGCGCCGCTGCGCGCCCTGGCCTGGATGCGGCGCGAGGATGCACCGCTGCTGTTTCGCTTGCGCTGCGATGCAGCCTTACTGGACTGGAGTCTGCGCTTCCTGCGCGAGTGTACTGCGCAGCGTACGCGAGCCAACATGCGCGACATCGTCGCACTGGCCTTGTATAGCCGCTGCCAGTTGCAGGCGCTGCGCGCCGAAACCTCGCTCGACTATGACCATCTCGAACGCGGCATCCTGCATATTTACACCGATCGACGCGAATTCAAGGTCGCCAGCGCGGCCGCAGCAGTCATGCGTGGCTATGGCTGTGACCGACGAACAGTGAGCGTTGACGAGTGCCTGGCCATCGAGCCGGCGCTCCTTGCGGCGCGATCGCGACTGGTCGGCGGCGATTACACCATCGACGACGAATCTGGTGATGCGCACCGTTTTACGCAACAACTCGCCGCCCTTTGTGCGGCCAACGGCGTCGTTTTTCGCTACGCCGCCAAGGTCGAGCGCTTGCTCGTCGCGGCGGGCCGCATTGCGGGTGCCTTGGTCGGTGGCGAGTTGCACCAGGCCGACGCCTACGTCGCCGCGCTGGGCAGCTACACGCCCCTGTTGCTGCGGCCACTCGGCCTGCGTTTACCGGTCTATCCGGCAAAGGGCTACTCGGCGACGGTGGCGCTCGGGGCGCAGAGCGTCGCGCCGAGCGTCAGCCTTACCGATGATGGCCACAAGATCGTCTTTTCACGCCTTGGCCAGCGTCTGCGCATCGCCGGCACCGCCGAGTTCAATGGCTACAATACCGAGCTCAACAGCGTACGCTGCGATGCCCTGATGCGTCGGGCCGGCGAGCTCTTTCCCGACTTGCGAGCCGTCGGCGAGGCCGAATTCTGGTGTGGCCTGCGCCCGGCCACGCCGTCCAACGTGCCGCTGATCGGCCGTTCGCCAATCGGCAATCTGTATCTCAACACCGGTCACGGTACGCTCGGTTGGACGATGGCCTGTGGCTCAGGGGCCGCCCTCGCCGACATCGTCAGTGGCCGCAAGCCCGAGCCCGCTTTTCGTTTTCTCTGAGCTGCACCTGACCTGAGCATGCTGGTTGACACCCACTGCCACCTTGCTGCAGCCGAGTTCGCCGACGATCGCGATGCCGCGCTGGCTGCGGCCGCGGCCGCCGGCATTGCGGCCATCGTGGTGCCGGCGGTCGATGTCGCCAGCTTCACCGCGGTGCACGCCTGTTGCCGGCGCTACCCCGGCTGTGTGGCCGCTTACGGGATTCATCCGCTGGCCGTTCCACAGGCCGGCGACGGCGATCTGCTGCGCCTGAAAGAGTGGCTGCAGAGCGTGTCGGCCGGCGCGGATCAGCCAGTAGCCATCGGCGAGATTGGCCTCGACCTGTTCGTCGCCGATCCGGCGATCGACCGACAGGTGCATTTTTTCGTCGAGCAACTGAAAATTGCCCGCGATCGCGATCTTCCGGTGCTCTTGCATGTCCGCCGTGCGGTCGATCAGGTGCTCAAGCAGCTCCGTCGGGTCCGCGTCAAGGGCGGCATCGCGCATGCCTTCAACGGCAGTCGCCAACAGGCGGATGAGTTCGTCAAGCTGGGCTTCAAGCTCGGCTTTGGTGGTGCCATGACCTATTCCGGCTCGACGCGCATCCGTCGCCTGGCGGCGTCGCTGCCTCTGGAGAGCATCGTCCTCGAAACCGACGCCCCGGACATGCCGCCAGCGTGGCTGGCGGGGGGGCGGAATACGCCCCTCGAGCTGGCGCGGATCGCTGCCTTGCTGGCCGAGCTACGCGGGATTGATGCCAGCGCCTTGGCCAGCGCCACGTCGGCCAACGCGCGCGCTGTCCTGCCTCGGTTGCGTTTGCTTGAGCGATCGGGTACGTTACCGCCTGACGGCTTCGGGCTTCCGATTTTTCCCCACCAGTGAGCAGCGGGCCAATAAATAATCAATGAGCAGGACGGGAGACAGGTGCTTCTCTGGCCAGCGCAAGGATAATGCGTAACCCTCGGTCAAGCTTAGCGGTCTGCCAACGCCTCTTGCTGAAAACAACCATTGCCAAACTCACATAATGAAAAATCAACTGGATCGACCGGCGGCTACGTGCGTGGCTGTCAAGGAAAGCCTCCCTGATATACCTCACTACTTGCAGGCGCATTACTGGTGGGCCTATGTCCATCCGCGGGCGGTGCATGTCTTCGAGCGGCAGTGGCTGGTCAACCTGATTCTGTGGGGCAACTACAAGCGCTTGTGCAATGCCGTGCTGCACGACTACGGGCACGATTTGTCCGGCCGTACGCTGCAGATCGCCTGTGCCTACGGTGACCTGACGCCGCGACTGGTGGACTGCGTGGCGCCGGGTGGTTCGCTCGAGATCGTCGATATTCTGCCGATCCAGCTCGAGAATCTGGCCAAAAAGCTGCCCAAGGATGCGCCCGTCCAGCTGCACTGCATGGACTCTGCGGCGCTCGGCTTTGCTGACGGGAGTTTCGATCGCGCATTGCTGTTCTTCCTGCTGCACGAGCAGCCGCAGGCGGTGCGCGAAAAAACGCTCGCCGAGGCGCTACGGGTGGTGCGTCCGGGGGGCACGCTGACGATCGTGGACTATGCGCCGCTCAGCAGGATGAATCCCATGCGCTATCTCTGGAAGCCAGTCCTCGACCGGCTCGAGCCCTTTGCGCACGATCTGTTCAGTGAAGAAGTCGCTGCCTGGTTGCCGAAAGACAGTTCATTCGTCAGCGTCGGCGATCAGCGCTTCTTCGGTGGTATGTATCAAATGTTGACGCTCAAGATCGCCGACCGGCAAGCAGGCTCGGCAAGCTGACGCGTGCATAATTAGTCGGCCCTGCGCCAGGACCTGCTCCTGCGGGGCTTCCCGGATGTTGGTCGCGCCTGGCGATGGCGGGCGCGAGAAAGGATGAAGCATGGAGAGTTACAAGGCAGATGTAGTGATTGTGGGCGGCGGCGGGGCGGGCCTTCGGGCCGCGATCGCCGTGGCGGAGTCTGATCCCGCCCTCAAGATCGCGCTGGTCTCGAAGGTCTATCCGATGCGTAGCCACACCGTCGCCGCCGAAGGCGGCTCGGCAGGCGTGAAATTGCCCACCGATAGCCTCGACTACCATTTCAACGATACCGTCGGTGGTGGCGACTGGTTGTGCGAGCAGGATGTGGTCGAATACTTCGTTGCTCACTGCAACGAAGAATTGACTCAGCTCGAGCATTGGGGTTGCCCCTGGAGTCGCACTCCTGACGGGCATGTCAATGTGCGGGCCTTTGGCGGCATGAAAATCGAACGTACCTGGTTCGCCGCCGACAAGACCGGTTTCCACATGTTGCACACGCTCTTTCAGACATCGATCAAGTATCCGTCGATCAAACGCTTCGACGAGCATTTCTGCGTCGATCTGGTGGTCGAGGACGGTCGTGTGCAGGGGGTGGTCACGATCGAGATCGGCTCGGGCGAGATGGCGCTGGTAGAAGGAAAATCGGTGGTCATCGCCACCGGCGGCGCTGGCCGCGTGTTCCGCGAGAACACCAACGGCGGCATCGTGACCGGCGACGGGATGGCCCTGGCCTACCGCCACGGCGTACCGCTGCGGGACATGGAATTCGTCCAGTATCACCCGACCTGCATGCCGGGCACCGGTCTGCTATTTACCGAAGCCTGCCGCGGCGAAGGCGGATTCCTGGTCAACAAGGATGGCTATCGCTACCTGCAGGATTACGGCCTCGGCCCGGCCGAGCCGTCACCGCGCAACAAGGCCATGGAACTTGGCCCGCGCGATCGCCTCAGCCAGGCCTTCTGGTACGAGCAGCAAAAGGGGCGCACCATCGAAGGCCAGCACGGCTCGGTCGTCCATCTTGACCTGCGTCACCTCGGCGAGGCCAAGCTGCGCGAGCGCCTGCCGCAGATCTACGAGCTGGCCGAGCAGTTTCTCGGTGTTGATCCGGCGCGCGCGCCGATTCCGGTGCGACCGGCAGTGCACTACACCATGGGCGGGATCATGGTCGACGGCCTCTGTGCCTCGCCGCTGCCCGGCCTCTACGCGGCCGGTGAATGCTCCAGCGTCGGCATCCACGGCGCCAATCGTCTGGGCTCGAATTCGCTGTCGGAGCTGTGCGTTTTTGGCAAGGTCGCCGGCGAGGAAGCCGCGCGCTTCGCCAAAGCGGCAGCGCCGGGCAATTCGGCCAGTCTGCTCAAGCAGGCGCAGGCCGTCGAACAACGCCTGGTCGGGCTGAAGACGAAAACCGGCGGCAGCGAACGCATCGCCACCCTGCGCAAGGAAATGGCGCAGACCATGGAGGACGGCTGCGGCATCTATCGCCTGGCCGAAACCATGCAGGCGACCTGCGACAAGCTCGACGAACTCAAGGAGCGCTTCAAGGACGTCAATGTCGAGGACAAGTCGAGCGTCTGGAATACCGAGTGGCTGCTGGCCATCGAACTCGAGTACCAGCTCGACGTGGCGCAGAGCATGGCCTATTCGGCCATCAATCGGCGCGAGTCGCGCGGTGCCCATCAACGTCTCGATGGCTTCGAGAAGCGCGATGACGAAAACTTCCTGAAGCACTCGCAGGCGCATTACGTTGCCGGCGGCGCGCCGCGCATCGACTACGGCGCGGTCAAGATCACCAAGTCGCAGCCGGGAACGCGTGCCTACGGTGCGGCAGGCGAAAAGGCAGAGCAGGAAAGGAAGGCATCCAATGTCTGAAAATCAAAGAATCATCGAAATCGAGGTGCTGCGCTACAACCCGGAGACCGACAAGGAGCCGTCCAAGCAGGTCTTCGAGGTGCCTTTCACCGACGATATGTCGGTATTGCAGGGCGTGCAGTACATCAAGGACTATCTCGACGGCTCGTTGAGCTTCCGCTGGTCGTGCCGGATGGCGATTTGCGGCAGCTGCGGGATGATGATCAACGGCGAACCCAGCCTCTCATGCGAGACTTTCCTGCGCGACTACTACCCGGCGCGGGTGCGTGTCGAGGCGCTGGCGCATTTCCCGATCGAGAAGGATCTGGTGATCAACATGGAGGGCTTCATCGAGAAACTCGAAAGCATCCAGCCGTACATCATCCCCAAGGAAGAGCGCACGCTGGCACAAGGCGAGTATCTGCAGACGCCGGCGCAACTGGCGAGCTACGAGCAGTTCAGTTCGTGCATCAACTGCATGCTGTGCTACGCCGCCTGCCCGCAGTTCGGGCTCAATTCGGAGTTCATCGGACCGGCCGCAATGGCGCTGCTGCACCGCTACAACATCGATTCGCGCGATGGTGGCAAGGGCGAGCGCATGGAGTTGGTCAATTCCGAAGAGGGGGTGTTCAACTGTACCGCAGTTGGTTACTGCTCCGAGGTTTGTCCGAAGCACGTCGACCCGGCCAACGCCGTCAACCAGAACAAGACCAATAGCGCGGCCGATTATTTCATGCGTTTCCTTACTCCGAAGGGAGGTGCCAAGTGAGCAAGCGTCGTCCCTATGTTCGTCCGATGGCCGGATGGTGGCGGAAGAATCCATTCTTCGTCGAGTACATGATCCACGAGGGAACCGCCCTCTTCGTTGCCGCCTATGCGCTGATCCTGCTCACCGGGCTGGTCTATCTCTCGCGCGGTGAAGCGGCCTGGAACGTCTGGCTCGAAGGGCTGAAAAACCCCTGGTACATCGCTTTCCACTGGCTGACGCTGGCGGCGATGTGCTACCACACCTACACCTGGTTCAAGATCATGCCGCGGACCATGCCGCCGGTAGTCGTCGGTGGCAAGCGGCTTCCCGACTTTGCAATCACCGGCAGCGGGCTGGCCGTAGCTGCCACAGCCAGTCTTGCCATGCTCGGCCTGGTATGGGGGATGGCACGATGAAACGGACTCTGAAGCGTTCCAACGCACCTATCTTCTGGGCACTGTTCGGCGCTGGTGGCATGCTTTCGGCGCTGCTTGGCCCGATCCTGGTGTTCATCACCGGCCTGGCCGTTCCGCTCGCCATGCTGCTGCCGGCCGACACCATGAGCTATGCGAACATGCTCGCCTTTGCCCAGAACATCATCGGCAAGGGCTTCATCTTCGCGATCATTTCGCTCTTTCTATGGCACGCCGCGCATCGCATCTTTCACAGCCTGCACGATATCGGTATTCACGCCGGTATCGTTGCCAAGCTGATCTGCTACGGTGGGGCGATGGTGGCGACATTGATTACCGCTTACACGCTGCTGGCGATCGGCTTCTAGGCCTTAGTCGCGTTGTTGCTTTTCAGAGGGGTCGGGTGAGTCGCAAGGCTACCCGATCCCTTTTTTGTTCTTGCCGACGCGTTCGGCTCTGGCTTTGCGGCAATGGCCCGCGCCCCTGGCTGGGCCCGTGTTCTGCGCCAGCTGGGCCGAGGCCTCTTGCTTGGCCTAGGCCATGCCGCTCAAGCGGGCTTTGCGTTCGCGCTCGACGCGCGTGATATAGCGCTGCACCATGCTCATACGGGCTCCGGGTAAGGCCAGGAACTCGCAGCCGACGCGAACATAGCGGGCACCGCCGCGGGTAATGACGTCGAACTTGTTGCGTACGCACAGGTTGGCGACCAGCAGGCCCTCCTCGGGAAGCGTCATCTTGCAGTCGCTGAGTGCCATGCCGCTTGGCAGCAGTGCGGCCAGGCTGGGCGTAGCCATCAGCCCGACACCGCCGCCGCTGATATCCAGCAAGGACGCTTCGGCGATCAACTCACTACCGTCCAGGCGTTTGATCGTCGTGACGAACTTGACCGGTTTGGCGATCGGGGTCGACAGGCGAAAATACTCGCGACGCTGCAGGCGCAGTACCTTGTTGGGCAGCGCTGCACGAAACGCCGGGCGACCGTCGCTGAGGGTCTCGGCAAGCTGGTGCAAGGTGAACTGCACCTTGACCTTGTCGAGTGTTGCGCTCAGGATGAGCTGGCTGGCTTGCAGCGCCTGACGGTTAACCGTCTCGTCGCGCCCCCAGTCGAGGAGCAGTTCGCCGTCGTCCGTGTCGACCTCGAGCAGCGAGGTCAACAGAAAGTCCGAGCCTTGATCGAGGTAGGCGCTGATCAGCGCTCGGCGTTGAATCAGCGAGCGCAGTACCGCCACAATTTCGGCTTTCGAGTGCAACAGATACTCGCTGTACTCTTCGGCGTCCTCGATTTCGAAGCGGCCGGTCTCTGCTTCTGATCTCGGCTCAAGGTCCGTGTTATCCATCTGCTTTCCTGCAAACGCCTGGAGCGCGCAGTGTAATCCAAAAGCGGGGTAGGGGTAAGCGAGGGGCGAGGGCTGCTGTGGGCGACGACTGCTCTCAGGCGTTTCCAGCCTCTTCGGCAGGCGCTGCAAAGAGCGGTGGCGGCGCTGCCGTGGCGCCGTTTTCGAGTTGATAGAGCCAGGCGAGTAGCTCGGCGACGGCCAGGTACAGCTGCGGCGGGATGTGCTGGTCGAGGTCGACCTGCATCAGCAGCGAGACCAGTTCCGGCGATTCGTGCACGTAAACGCCGTGCTCGTGGGCGCGGGCGATGATCTGCTCGGCAAGCAGGCCGCGCCCCTTGGCGACGACGCGTGGTGCGGCGTCGCTCTGGCTATAGGTCAGCGCGACGGCATTTTTCAGGGAATCATCCGCTGCTCTGGCCATGCTCCTCGGCTTCCTGTGGTGCCGTGACGCCAAGCGACGTGAGGTCGAGTCCGGCCCTTTCCAATTGACTGCGCAAGGCGGCGGCTTCACTGCTCAATAGCTGCCGCGTGGCGGCGTCGTTGGCGACGACGCTGAGCGTGATTTGCTGCCCCTGGATGTGCAGCCTGGCGTCGACTTCGCCCAGCCTGGGCAGGAACAGACGCAAGCGCGTTTGCCACTTTTCGCCGCCGGCCTCGCCACCGGCGTCACTTTGCCGTCCGTCCTTGGCGTTGTCGATTTCCCAGTGAAGCTGCTGACCGGGCCAGACCTGTCCCTGCCAGGAAAAATTCTGCGTCGCGAAAGCTTCCAGCTGCTGCTGGACGATGGCCTGCAACTGTGGAGCGACCGCTGGTGGCGCGGGTGAGGAGGGGGTGGGGCTTGTTGGCTGGCTGGCCGCTGTCGGGCCACGGTTCGTGGCCTCGTTGCTGGCAGCGGGCTGGGTCAATGTCGGTGCCGACTCGGCACCGCTACGGAACGCGGCGGCCTCGCCGCCTGCAGCAGCGGTCGGCGCTTGTCGTGCAGTCGCCAGCTGCTGGGCGGGCGTCGTTGTCGGCGGCTGCTTGCCTTGCGGTTCCTGCAGCAGTTGCGCTCTGCTGTAGCGGCCTTCGACCCATTCTGCCTGATGCGCTTCGTAGAACATGCCGCTGTGCACGATCGCCTGCTTGAGTAGCGGCAGGAGATCGGTGCCGCTTCGTGGCGGGCTGGCGGCAATGGCCTGATTGCCATTCAGCGGTAGTGCCACGTTTGCGCCGCCCTTGTTGCCGTCACGCCCGCCGGCCAGCAGCGTGCCGATCAGTTGCCCGGTGCGACTGAGCTGCGTGGCGGTCGATTCGTTGCCCGCCTTACCGCCCTCCGACGTGCCGCGGGCAAGCACGGCCAGGGTCAGCTTGCCATTGCTCTCCGAGACCTCAAGTTCGATGGCATCGCCGCTCTTGGCGGCAAAGGGCAGCGCCAGGGTGACGCTGCGCTGGTTGATCAGCGCGCGGTAGGTGCCGTT
>ERZ761602.767-NODE-767-length-64781-cov-26.014384_pt1 | contig 64781 bp, 67 predicted proteins | sample MGYA00512165_ERZ761602 | MGnify/ENA primary metagenome ERZ761602 (study PRJEB28899, sample SAMN02445085) | bioreactor sludge metagenome | biome: EBPR sludge; isolation source: Thorneside wastewater treatment plant | place: Australia: Brisbane, Thorneside...
GAGCGGGAATTGATCCTTGAGCGCACCAAGGCCGGCTTGGCGGCCGCCAAGCGCGCCGGCCGGGTCGGTGGCCGCAAGCGGGCAATGACGCCGGCGAAGCTCGACGCAGCCCGCAAGCTGCTCGATGCCGGCACGCCTCCAAAGGACGTGGCCAGCTCCGTAGGTGTGTCGGTGGCTACGCTCTATAGGCATCTGCCGGCCGGGGAGCGTGAAGCGTGAAAGCGCGCCTTTTCGCGGCATTTCTGCTGGCGTTCGCGCTCGGCACCGCCCATGCCGACTTTGCCGGCGTGGTGGTGGCTGTCCTGGACGGTGATACGGTCGATGTTCTGGTGGATCGGCAGCCGGTAAGGGTGCGCCTGGCTGAAATTGACGCGCCGGAAAAGGGGCAGGCATTCGGCACCAGGGCGCGGCAGGCGCTCGCCGCCGCCGTGTTCCGAAACACGGTGACGGTAAAGGGAACCAGCCGGGATAGGTTCGGGCGCACGCTCGGCACGATCACGCTGGACGGCCGCAACATCAACCGCGTGATGGTTGCGGAAGGCTGGGCGTGGGCCTATCGGCAGTATCTCAAGGATCGCTCTTTGCTCGACGCGGAAGCGTCGGCGCGATCCGCACGCGCCGGCCTGTGGGCCGACTCCAACCCGATAGCGCCCTGGGACTGGCGACGGGAGCGCCGCGGCCGTTGACAGCATCGCCATTTCTGACGATGATGGATCTCAAACGGTTGCGGGAGCGAGAAGCATGCGGTATCCGGGCGGCAAGGGCGCGGCCGGCGTCCACCAGGCCATCATCAACAACATTCCGCCTCATGAGGTGTACATCGAAACGCACCTGGGCGGCGGCAACATTTTCGAGCGCAAGAAGCCGGCGGCATTGAGCCACGGCATCGACATTGACCCGGCGGTTATTCAAGCGTGGCAGGCGCAAGCGGTGCCCGGCCTGGTGCTGCATTGCCGTGATGCCGTGGACTTCCTGGAAGGCTACGACTTCACCGGCCGCGAATTCGTCTATGTCGATCCGCCCTATGTTATGGACAGCAGGCGCAACGGGGCGAAGCTCTACCGTCACGAATACACGGACGATGACCATAGGCGCTTGATTGCCGCCTTGGTACAGCTTCCGTGCCCGGTGATGGTGTCGGGCTACAGCTCGGCCCTCTACGACGATTCACCGCTGGCAACCTGGCGCAGCGAACGGTTCAACGCCATGACGAGGCGGGGCGTTGCGACGGAACAAATCTGGATGAACTACGAGGCACCGGCCGCGCTTCACGATCTGCGCTACCTCGGGGAGAACTTCCGGGAGCGCGAGCGCATCAAGCGGAAGAAAGCGCGCTGGAAGGCCAAGCTCGGCAAGCTCGATCCGCTCGAACGGGCGGCGATCATGGATTGTTTGCGGGAGCTGGAAGCGGCGGATTGATCCGGCATCGTCGGAAATGGCGATGCTGGCCACGTCCGGGCCTCCATCGTCAGAAGTGGCGATGCTGCAGCAGCTCATCATCGCCGGAAATGGCGAGCCTGCAGCTTCGCGGCATCGTCGGATGTGGCGATGCTCGAGGCGAAAAAAAACCGCCTCGGGGTGCGAGGCGGTGAAGGCTGCGGGCTGTCAGGGAGGAAAGCAGCCGTGCTTGTGCAGCCTGGGGATTATCAGACCTTCATAGCGCGGCGCGGCCGCTGCTCCTGCTTCTGTTCCTGCTTGTGGTCGTGTTCGAGCTTCTGCTTCTCTTCCTGGCGTTGCTCCTGGGCATGTAGAGCCTGGCTGACAGCGGCCCCGGCTTGACGCGCTACGCCTTCGCGGCCCAGCTCACTACGTGTCGCAAGATCGTTGAAGTCGGTGTGCGCCTTCATGCCGGCCAGCCCGGCCAGTTGCTCGGGACTGAGCAAGGCCCGCTTGAGGTCGGCGGTTTCCTGCTCGGTGAGTTGCACCTTCTCGGGTTCCTTCTGCGCTGCTTCGAGGCGGTGCATTGCGCGCTCATGCTCGCGGTAGGTCTGCGGCGTGATGGGCGGCAGGTTCGCCGGGTAGGAATTTTCACCAGGCGCGAAGATCGGGAAGATCGCCGTGCCGCCTACCGCCTTGGCGGCCTCCTCGGCCTTGGTGCGGCCGGGGTTGGTGCCCTGGGTAATGACCTGATGCCGGTCGTCGTCGCCGGCGATGATGACCGGCTTATCCGGGAACTTCTCATGAAGGGCGCGGGCAACGGCGGGCAGGTTGCCCGAGTCGAACGCGGCGACGGTCGCCTGGCCCAGCTCCCCGGCCAATGTGGCGGCGGTTGCATAGCCCTCGGCAATGACCAGCGCCGGCGCTGCGGCAACAGCATCCATGCCGCCGACCGGATGGAAGCAACCTTCCTTTCGGCTGTCCTTGGCGAATCGTTTGGTGCCGTCCTCCTGGATGTATTGCATCGTCCATTGCTTGCCGTCCACGTCGAAGGCGGGGATGTAGGTTTTTTGACCGTCCTTGTCGGTCAGCAAACCGGCGTGCGCCTCGATGGCCTTGGCCTGCATGTAGGGGGTCGGCTGCGTGACTGGCACCAGGTTTTCAGTCTGGCGGCCGACACGCTGCGCGGTTGCTTCATGCAGGCGGTCTTGTTCGGCGGCACGCGCAGCCAGCTTAGTAGCGGCCTCGGCTTGCAGCTTCGCCTTTTCCTCCGGGTCAAGGGTGTAGCCCTTGGACTTCCATTTCATGTCCAGGCCGGTGCGGTTGTTCTTGATGTAGCCGGCCGGGTGGCCGTCCAGGTGGCCGACATAGAAGCCGGCTTTCTCTCCGTCCTTGTCGCCCTCGACCGTGATGCGGTGGCGCTGGCCGTCCATGATGGGATGATCGCCGGAAACGATGCAGCCCAGCGAACGCAGCGCGTCGGCAAACTCTTCCTTTGGCGTCATGGCCGGGCCTTGTTGGCCGGGCACGTTTTCGGGTTTCCACCGCTCAAGCCGGGTCATGTCGGCGTTGGGGCCGGCGTACCAGGACTTGGCGGCCTTATCCCACTGAGCGCCGGCGGCCTTGGCTGCTGCCCGCTCGCCATAGGGCACGGCCAGATAAACGCGCTCCTGGGCGATTTTCTGGCCTTGGGTAGTGTCTTGGGTCGGCCGGGCCTCTTCGCGGCCCTCGGTGGCCGCTGTAGCGGCTCCCTGCGCCCATTTCGCAAAGGGCGCAGCATCAACGCCAGAGGGAACGTACCAAGATTGTTCCTGACGATCCCAGCGCGCCCCGAGCTGCTTGGCTTCGTTCTTCTCCTTGAAGGGCACGTTGATGTAATTGCGGCCGCTCGATTGTGTGGCCTGCTGGTCAGCGTATTGCGGTTGGGAACGGTACTTGTCGGCCTGGGCATCCAGCGCCCGGAGTGCCGACAAGTCACGCGGCGATAGTTGGTTTTCGACGGCGAACTTTTCCAGCGCCTCACGGCCGCCAAACGAGATGATTTCGCCCGCCGGCGTGAAAACCTCAACACCAGCCATGCCGGGCCGGTCGTTGTAGGCCATCGTGTGGCCGGGCATGGACTCAAGCGGCGTGCGCTGCTGCCGCTCGACTTCGGCGGCGAAGCTCGCGGCCTCTGCGGTTTTCCGCGTTTCTTTAGCGGCTGAAATGTCCTCGTCGGTGCTGTTGGGATCGCGGCGCACACGCTCTTCCTGCACGCGGGCCAGCTTGGCCGCCTTGTCCAGCTCGTTGACTTCTGAGTTGGCGTCAATCAGGGCAAGCCGGTCGGTCAGCGCATCGGCCTCGGCCAGCGTCGGCGTGGCGGTCAAGTAGGCAAAGGCGTCGTCGCCCGGCTGTGCCTCGCCCTTACGGGCGTACAGGTGGTAAGCCTGCGGGCCGTCAGCAAGGGACGCTTCAACGATCTGGCCGTCGCGCTCCATCACGCCAACAATGCGCACTTCACCCGTCCAGTCGTGGGGAAGGGTGAAGCCCAGCGCGTTATCGGCCGCCTGGTCGAACGCCTCGCGGTCGCGCTCCCTGGAATTGGTGTTGCCGGTTTTCAGGTCAAGGAAAGCGGCAGCAACAACAGCATCCGGCCGGCGCTGCTCGACCAGGTAATCCATAGCGGCATTGATCTTGGCATCGAGCGGGTCAACGTCATGCGACAGCTCGTGCCTTGTCCAGAATTCGTTTTGCGTATTGAGCGGCTGCATACGGTCGATGACATCCCCGATCCGGTCGATCTGCGCAAGGGTCGCGCCATCGTGCAGCGCATCGGTCAGCGTCCCGTCTTGGACGTGCTTCAAAACCCATGCCTCGCCGGCTTCGGCGCTGCGGCTGGGTGCGCGGTTGACGCCCACCTGGGCGGCAAAGTTTTCGTCAGAAAACGGGTCTGAACTCCGGGAAGGTGCTTGCATGTTGGCCTCCTGTTCGGTCGCCTGGGGATACTGCGCAACCAGGTCGGGGTAATCGGCCAGCACCGCCGGCGGCGGCAAGGTGGGCTTGCTGCCAATTCCGGCGGCCTCGGGCGTGTTGAGATAAAGGGCGTTGTTCACGGCCGCCCGGTGCACGTCAGCCAGCGCGGCTTGCAGGCTGTCGGCATCGGAAAAGGCGGCGTAGCGGTCGCCAAGGGTGACGTTCCACTTGCGGCCGTGGTTGGTCAGCTCTTCGACGTTGGCCTGGCCGATGAACTCGGTCAGCGTCATTTCATGTGGTTGACGCTGGTCGGCGGCCTGCTGCTGCCCTTGCTCCTGCACCTGCTTTTGCTCGAAGGCCAGAACGTAATCGTGAATCTTCTCGGCCTCGGCAGAGGCTCGGAAGATTTCAAGGGGGTCATTTTCAAGAGCCTTGATCCAGGAACCGACATAGGCCGCGTGCTGGCCGGGATCGTGACCGATTCCCAGCTCGTCGCCCAAGATCATCGAGGCGATTTCGGCGCGCAGCTCTTCCTTGGCGTACCCCTCGCTTCCGAAAGGATGGGACAAGTCGCGGTCTAGGCGCGACTCATGGCCCGTCCAATGGCCCAGCTCATGAAGAGCGGTCGCATAGTAGCGGTCGGCCGTGGGGAACTGGCCTTTGTCGGGTAGGTGGATGCTATCGGTCGCCGGCCGGTAGAAGGCGCGGTTGTTCTCGCCGTGCCGGATGACTGCACCGGACGCCTGTAGGATTTGCTCGGCGCGGTCGATGGCATCCCAAGTCTGTTCCTTGCGCTGAATCTGCGGTAAGCCGTCGATCTGCTCGCCGTTGAACACCGTGGCGAAGAACACGCGGGGCCGTTCGAGCATGACGGTTTCCTTGACCGGGTTGCCCTTGGCATCCAGGACAGGCCGCCCGTTGTCGTCCACCTTGTTCTGCTCTTCGCTGAACTTCCAGTATTGAACCGGCGTTCCTTTCTCGCCCTTGCGCACCTGTGCGCCCACGGCGGCGGCTTGCTTGTAGGTCATCCAGCGCGCATCCGTGCGGCCCTGGGCCAGCAGTTGAATCGCGTTGATTCCCTTGTACCGTTTGCCAGTCGTGGGGTTCATCGGCATATAGCCGCCAGGCTCGCCAGGCGACCACGGCCGTTGCCAAGGGGCGGTGCCGGCTTTGAGTTGTTCGATCAGATTTTCCGCAACAACCTCATGGAACGGTTTTTTGGCTTCTGCCATGTCTTAGCCCTCCTGGTCTGCCGGGACAGCGGCATTTACCAGGTCGGCGTCGCTCTCGGCGGCGTCGGCCTCGCTCAAGGCGTCCTCCACGAAAGCGCCGGCGCGCTCGGCTTCCTCGGGGTCGAACTCGGCTTGAAAGCCGGGCGTCATGGCATCGGCCAGCTTCTCGCGCAGGGCGGCGCCGGCGTTGGCCTGGTCGTCAAAGGTGGTTTCTTCGGGATTGGTGGCTTGGTTGTTCATGGTGCTTGCTCCTTGTCGGTTGGATCATTCGGACGGGCCACTACGGCCCTTGCTGTAGTCGGGACGGCCCTTGAGGTCGGGGTACGTTTGCTTGCAGGTCGGGAAGTTGCTGCAACCCCACCAGAAATGCCCCTTCTTCTTGCTGGGGCGGCGTGAAAGACCACTGCCGCACGCCATGCACTTGTGCAGCGAGGACACCGGCGCGGCCTCTTTCCCGCCGGCGATGGTTACGGCCCCGGTGTTGGCCTTCGCAACCTGGTCACGGATGAAAGCCTCTTGCTTGGCGATGAAGGCCGCCAGCTCGGCCGCGCCCTGTTCGATGCCCTTCAACATCCGTTCATAAAGCGCAGTCAAGACCGGGCTGCGCACTACCTCGGGCAGCGCGTCGATGACGCTGCGGCCAAGGGTGGTGCTCACGATCTGCTTGCCCTTGAGTTCCAGGAATTCCCGTCGCTTCAATTCGGAAAGGATGGAAGCGCGGGTTGCCGAAGTACCGATGCCATCGCCCTCGCGCAGCATCTTCTTGTGTTCCGGGTCGGACACGAACTTATGGATGTTCTCCATTGCGCGGGTCAGCGTGCCCTCGGTGAAGCGCGCCGGCGGCTTCGTCTTGGCATCGCGGCGTGTCGCCTGCGTGCAGGCAACGCCGTCGCCTTGCGTCATGGCCGGTAGCCGTTGACTGCCGCCCTCTTCCGCTTCCTTGTCGCCTTCGTCGTCGGCTTCTTGGTACACGTCGCGCCAGCCGTTCTTGGTGACAACCTTGCCGCTTGCGGTGAAGGTTTCGCCCTCGACTTCCACCCCTACGGTCGTCTGCATGAACTCATGCACCGGGTAGAACTGCGCGAGGTAGGCGCGCACGATCAATTCATAAATGTTGCGCTCTTTCTCACTGAGGCCGCCCTTGCCGCCCTTGTGCATCGTCGGGATGATCCCGTGATGCGCGGTGATTTTCGAGTCATCCCAAGTCTTGGACTTGATGCGAGGATCGGCACCGTCGACCGTGCCGGCCAGCTCGGGGTTAACGTGCTTGATCGCCTCCAGGACGCGGGGCGCGTCGGCATGCTGGGACTCCGGGAGATAAGCGCAATCGGTGCGCGGGTAGGAGGTCAGCTTGTGCGTTTCGTAGAGCGCCTGGCAGGCGTTCAAAACGTCCTCGGCGCTGTAACCGAACTTGTTGGACGCCAGCAAGGTAATGTCGGACAGCGCGAAAGCCAGCGGCTGGTTTTGCTTCTTCGCTTCTTGCTTGTACTCGGCAATGGTGCCGGGTTTGCCTGTCACCTTTGCGACAAGCGCATCAGCGATTGCGGTGTCGATCAGGCGGCCTTCGGAATCCAGGCCGGCTTGATCTTCCCGCGCCTTCCAGGCGGCAGCGAAGGTGCCGCCGGCGTGTTGAATCTCGGCCCGGATGGTGTGATACGGAACGGCCTTGAAAGCCTCGATTTCGCGGTCGCGTGCGACAACCAGGGCCAGCGTGGGGGTCTGCACACGGCCAACGGTCAGAAGGGCGCGAGAGCCGCCGCGCTGCGCTCGCAGGGTGTAGGCGCGACTGAGGTTCATGCCGATCAACCAGTCGGCGCGCTGGCGTGCCCTGGCAGCGTCAGCCCAGCCCGCATAGGTGGTATTTTCCTTGAGCGCGGCCAAGCCCCGTTTCACGGAAACCGAGTCTTGCGCGGAAACCCAAAACCGCCGCACCGGCTTGGAGTTGCGGAAGTGTTCCAGCACCTCGTCGACCAGCAATTGACCTTCACGGTCGGGGTCGCCGGCATTGACGATTTCCTTGGCGTCCTTGAGTAGTTTGCCGATCACTGCGAGCTGTTTCTTGGCGTCGTCCTTGGGCTTGAGAATCCAGGTCGGCGGGATGATGGGCAGCTCATCCACCCGCCAGACTTTCTTGCCGCTCTGCCCGCGTGGTACGTCATCCGGCGTGTACTCGTCGGGGTCGGCCTGTTCGAGCATGTGCCCGAAGCACCAAGTAACTTTGTCGGCCCCGCACTCGATGTAGCCGTCGCCCTTGCCGGTGGTGCCCAGCTCGCCGGCGATAGCTTTTGCAACAGATGGCTTTTCAGCGATGAACAATCGCATGGTGTTCCCCTCCCCTACCAGGTAAAGACCGGACGAATCACGGTCTGAATTTGCGAACGATTGACCGGCCCGAAATAGCGGCCGTCGAAGGATGTGGCGCTCACGTCGGACATAAGCAGAACTTCGGCATTGCCCAGCGTGTAGCGGTCGGATTGAAAGCGAGGCATCGGGCGGCCTGCTGCGTCGGCCGTGCGCGGCGCGCTGAACGGCAGCAACTCGCCATTCACGCGCACGCCGTCATCGGCAACAGATACGGCGTCGTCTTTAGCGGCTAAAACGCGCTTCATCATGTAGCCGTAATCACCAGGGCAGAATCCGGCCCCGATGTAGCCGCGTGCCTTGGCCTCGGTGAACACGCCGACTTGCGGCGGGCAAAAGAGGACATAAGCGCCCTTCTCTACCGGGTCGCCGCTCGTCCAGTAAAGGCCGACCGGAATGCTCTTGGTGGTATTGACGCGAGCGCCAGCGGCATAGGCCCCAGCGGCCAGCACCAGGGCAGCAATGCCGGCGACAGCAACACCGGCCGCGATGCGTTTCAAGATGCGGTTCATATCGTGATGGCCTCCCCGGCTTCTGGATGGGTAATGAAACGGTCGCTGACCTTCGGGGCCGGCACGGATGCGCGGGCCTGAAAGGTCGGGTCTTTGAAGTAGAGCGGTTGCTTGCCGTAGATGGCCGGGTAGCCGGCGACATAGATAACCATGTCGCCCGCTTCCTCGATTTCGCCCTTGTCGTTCTTCTTCGGCCCCGGCATGCGCAAGCATTCATCCGGCGTCAGCAAGGGGCGCTGCACCTCTTGATAGGTGCGCGACACCTGGCCCAGCATGGCCGCCGTGCGCCGGCCGCTGGTCGTGATTTGCTCTTTAACGATGGTGGTCTGGCCGGTCAGCCGCGACAGGTGTTCGGCAGTCTCGACACGGTTAGGCGGATAGGCGTTTTGAACGTGGCAGTTCGAGGTAATGGACTCGTCATGTCCATAGCCTGTTTCGCGGCTCTTGAGCTGGTTAATGTCCTGGCAAATCAAGTAGCACTTGATGCCGTAGCCGGCGACAAAGGCCAGCGACTCTTGCATGATTTCCAGCTTTCCGAGGCTGGGGAACTCGTCCAGCATCATCAAGAGCCTGTGCTTGTAGTGCGCCACCGGCCGGCCGTTCTCGAAGTCCATCTTGTCGGCCAGCAAGCGAACGATCATGTTCACCATGACGCGCACCAGCGGCCGCAGGCGGGCCTTGTCGTTGGGCTGCGTGACGATGTAAAGGCTCGCCGGGTCGTCGCGGTGCATCAGGTCTTTGATGCGGAAGTCCGACTTGCTCACGTTGCGGGCGACAACGGGATCGCGGTACAGGGCCAAGTAGGATTTCGCCGTCGACAGCACCGATCCGGCCTCTTCCTCGGGGCGATCCATCATGTCGCGTGCTGCTGTGCCGATGGCCGGGTGGTTCTGGCCGTCGACATGGCCGTAAGTCGCCATTTCCATCCAAAGCTCGCCAATGTCCCGGTTCGGGTCGGCCAGCATGGCGTCGACCGATGGCAAGGTCGCAGGCGTGCCCTCGTTCTTGGCCTTGTAGAGTGCATGCAAGAGGACGCCGACCAGGAGGGCAAACGCGGTTTTCTGCCAGTGGGAATCAAGCCCTTTGCCGTCCGGGTCAACAATCAGGGTTGCAAGGTTCTGTACGTCGCCCACCTCGTTTTCCGTGCCAATGCGGATTTCATCCAACGGGTTCCAGCAGACACCGCCGCTTGTCGAAGCCGGCTCGAAGCGCAGCACCCTGTTCTTGGCGTGCTTCTTCCGCCAGCCGGCGGTCAGCGCCCACAACTCCCCCTTCAAGTCGGTGACAACCGTACTTGCAGGCCACGAAAGCAGGGTCGGGACAACCAGACCAACGCCCTTGCCTGAACGGGTAGGGGCGTAGGTCAAGACGTGTTCCGGGCCGTTGTGGCGCAGGTAATAGAAATTGCCGTCCTTGTCCTCCCAGCCGCCGACATAGACGCCTGTAGAGGTCGGCGCGTCCTTGCCGGTGACAACTTCCAGAAGGTTGCGCTCGCGGGGCAGCAGGCCGGCGGCCTGAATGTCCTTCTTTTCCGCCCAGCGTGCGGAGCCGTGCAGATACTCGTTCGCCTTCGAGCTGTTCGAGGTGACAACCTTGGCGACAGCCACGCCCAGCAGGCCGACCGTGGAAACCAGCATGCCCATGCTGCCGGCTCGCATCACCTCATCGGGATAGTGGCTGTACCACTTGGCCGACCATTCCAGGATCGACCAGGGCGCGTAAACGTGCCCGATGTGCGCGCCAAGATTGGGCTGGTAATTGAAGGTGTGCGCAAAAAACTGGGTGGCAGCCTGCAAGCCGCCACCCAACGAGAGCGCACCCAAAGCCGGAAGCAATTTGCTTTGCGTCGGCTTGGCAGACCGTACTTGAGGGCCTACCGCGTTGTTCATCTTGATCTTCATCTACTCCTTCCTTTCGACGTTTTGATCGAACCCCTCGGCGTCACGCTGACCGAATCGCCTATTGCGATACGAGACAAGCGCCTGGCCGTGGATTGGTCGATGGGCAGAACCATGACCGACTCATCGCGTTTCAAGAGGGCCAAGGTGTGACCCTCGACGTTTCGGATACCCGCAAAGGTGAGGGCACCAATGCCGTCAGTATAACGGGAATGCTTCGGTATATCGAAACCTTTTAGGCGCTTTGCCTCGCGTTCGGCAATGTAGTTATCCATTGCCGCAACCTGCTCGGGCTTCACTCCTGGCCCAAAAACTCCCCGTCGCAATTGGTTATCTGGTTGGGTTCCTTGCTGCTCCACGTTACGAGGAACATCACGCGGCAATAGCACTTCACTTCCGCCGGCGATGCGAACCAAACCGAGTTGGGACAGCGTTCGCAAACGGTGCTGGCCTTGGGGCGGCGGGACTCGTCCAATGCGTCCAATGTTGGGCTTCCCGATGACGGCGGCGGCGCTGTCATCACTTCCGCCGACTCGCCGGCCGCTTGGCTCGGGCTGGGTGCCGGATCGGGAAGCGTGGTTGTCGGCAGTGGCTCTTGCGACAGCAGGGCCAGTGCCGCGTCTATCTGCTCGTCCTCGGTCGGATTGCTGTTGGTCGGGTCGGTCATTTACGTTCTCCTTCGTCAAAAGTTCGAGCCGCCGGCGCTCAAGGCCGGGATCGGCAAAGGTGATTGGTAGCTGGGAATCAACGGCGGCCCGGACGACTTGGGCCTTGAACTCGGCCGCGCCGTTGACGGTGATGCGCTCGCCGTACTTTTCCTTTGCGAGCTGAAGAGCCGCTTGCAGGGCTTCGCGGGTAGCCTCGCGGGAAACTTGAAGCCGGTCGCCATCGTCCCGGACGGCCGACCGGCCAGCACGGAAGATGATGGTGCCCTTCTTGGTGATGTTGTCTTGCACATGGGCCGCGCCTGGCGTGGCCCGGCCTTCGGCCTGGATGGTGTTGCCCTTGAGGCCCTGCGCAGCCTCGCGGGAGCGCAAGGCCGTCAGCGCCTCGGTGTCGCCTTTCAGGGCTGCTTGTTTCAGCCAGTCGGCCCACGTCTTGCGCTGGAAACCCTTGTAAAGCTGTTCCCGCTCCTTGGTGTACTCCTTGTTGATCGCATCCAGGGAAGCCCGTAAAGCCGCGCTGGCCTGTGAATACAGCACGCGCTTGTTGATGCCCTTGCCGTCAACGATCTTGACCGTTGCGCGGCGCAGGCGATTGGATCGCTTCGCGTCCTCGATGGCACGATCCCGCCGGCGCTTGGCCTTCGCCAGCGCCTCGGCCCGCGCAGCGGTGAGATTCTTTTGCTCGGCCTTGTACTTGGCGTAAAGCTCAACCGTGTTCACACGCATGCGCACCGGGTCTTTCTGATAGGTACGCTTGGCCGTGGTTTGTGCCTGCCGTTCTGGTGAAGCCTCGAACGGGCCAAGCCGCGCTTCTAGCGCCGGCTTGGAAAGGTCGCGGGCTACCGTGCTTGCCTTAACCATCGTGCCGTCCGGAGCGGCAATGACAAGGCCGTTGGCACGCTCGCGCAGCTCAAGGCCGTTTTCGCGCATGACCTGGTGCAGCTCCATCCAGGACTGCGCCGACTGCATTTCGCTCACGCACTCGCGCTTGACCCAGCCCAGCAGGCTTTCGATGCCTGCATGGCGCTCCATGTCGGCCGCCCGGTTTTCGGCACCGCGCTTGCGTGGTTCGTGGTTATCCCGCTCTAGCCCGTAATCGCGTTCCAAGGCCGTGCAAAGCTCGGCAAGCGCACGATGCGGGTAGTACGGTTCGTGCATCGTGTGCCGCGTCGGATGAATCTTGTTGATGGCGATGTGAATATGCAGGTTGTCGGTGTCGTGATGAACGGCACTGATGCGTTGATGCTCGCCATACCCCAGCCCGGCACAAATACGCTCTTCAATGGCCTTGAGAGTGTCGGCGTCGGGCTTCTCGCCAGCCCGGAAGCTGACAAGAAGGTGATAGGTCTTGTCGCCCTTGGCCCGCGTGTTCATGTGCTGCGTTGCCAGCACTTCGGATATTGCAGCCTTGACCGTCCCGGCCTCGCAGTTCGTCGCTTGAACCAGGCCAAGACGCTCCGTTTTCTCCTGCTCGTCGGTGATGTAATCCGCCAAGCCGGCAAAGTCACTTTTGCCAAGCGAGCGCATAGGAACGTGCTTTGCAATCAAGAAGCACCCCCTCGCGCTTTAGCCGCTAAAAAAATCATGGCTCGGCCCTCGGCCGAACCACTGAATGCATGACGCGGCCCATTTCATCCTGCGTGGCCTCGATCCGGGTTAGCAGCGCCCGGATTGTGGCCTCGCCAAACCTCGCGGTTCGCACGTCATCGGTCAGCCATAGCTTCAACAGACCACCAAGGCGGCCAAGGTCGCCATTGATGCGCGCAAGCTCGCGCACTTGCTCATAGTCGGTGATCCCTTGCACGCGGTAGCCCTGGCCGACCGCCAGCAGAAAAGCCGACAGGCTCAAGCCTGCCGCCGTGGCGTTCGCCTCGATGCGCGCGCGCTCATCGGGAAGGCAATACACCTTGATAGGTGGACTGCCTTTCCGCGTTGTTTTCTTCTCGTCGTTCATGTCTCAACCTCGTTTAAGCCGGCGGTAGCCGGCCAGCCTCGCAGAGCAGGATGCCCGTTGAGCGCCCCAGCGCGAATAAGGGCTAGTGAAGAGGCACACCCGCTGCGCGGGTGGGCCTACTTCACACATCCTGCCCGCCTTACGGCGTTGCCAACTCCAAGGAAAGTCTACACCAGCCATTTCGTTTTATCCTGTTTTTCGTTAGAAAAACTGGCGGATATATCGGATAACCGGCTACAATGCAGAAAAACCGCGTGGTATGCAGCGGTAATCCGCTGCTATACACGCGCTTTCCATAGACTTTCCAATGCGTGATACAGGACAATGCGCACGGTATGCACAACACGGACTAGGAACGATGGCGAAGAGCTACACCGAAGAGTTAGCCGCGTGGGTCGAGAAACGAGCCGAGAAAAAGCGGCGACAGGATGCGGCCGCCGTGGCTTTCATGGCGGTCAAGTCGGACGTGGTTGCCGCTATGGAAGCCGGCTACGCGCTGACCACGATCTGGGAACACATGCACGAAACAGGGAAGGTGAAGTGCAGTTACGAAACCTTCCGCAAGCACGTCCACCGCTTCATCCGAAGCGCGCCCGTCAAGCCGGCCCCCTCGCCGGCGTCGGTCGAGCCGAAGGGTGGCGGTACGAAACCCGAGGCAACGGGTGCCGCCTCGAAGAAGCCCGAGACACCCAAAAAGAGCGAAGCGCCGAAGATCGGCGGCTTCACGTTTGACGCGACACCTAAGAAAGAGGACTTACTGTAATGGCGAAAATCCACATGGTTTTGCAGGGTAAGGGCGGCGTCGGCAAGTCGATGATTGCCGCCACGATTGCCCAATACAAGGTCGGCAAGGGGCAAAAGCCCCTGTGCATTGATACCGATCCGGTCAATGCCACGTTTGAGGGTTACAAGGCCCTCAACGTGCGCCGCCTGAACATCATGGACGGCGACGAAATCAACACGCGAAATTTCGATGCCCTGGTCGAAATGATCGCGTCGGCCGAAGGCGACGTAATCATCGACAACGGGGCCAGTTCCTTCGTGCCCCTCTCGCATTACCTCATCAGCAACCAGGTGCCGGCGCTGCTCCAGGACATGGGCCATGAGCTGGTCGTGCATACGGTTGTCACCGGCGGCCAGGCCCTGGTCGACACGGTGAGCGGCTTCGCCCAGCTCGCCAGCCAGTTCCCGACCGAATGCCTGTTTGTGGTCTGGCTCAATCCGTATTGGGGGCCAATCGAGCATGAGGGCAAGGGCTTCGAGCAATTGAAGGCGTACACGGCCAACAAGGGCCGCGTGTCGGCCATCATCCAGATTCCCGCACTCAAGGAAGAAACCTACGGGCGCGACTTCTCGGAAATGCTCCAGGATCGCCGCACCTTCGAGGAAGCCCTTGCGGATTCAGCCCTCACGATCATGTCGCGGCAGCGCCTCAAGATCGTGAAGAGCCAGCTTTTCGCGCAACTCGACAACGCGGCGGTGCTGTAATGGCGGCGGCCGACAAGATCGAGGACATCATCAAGGAAATCGCGGTCAAGCACGGCATCGCCGTTGGCCGCGATGACCCGATCTTGATCCTCCAAACGATCAACGAGCGTTTGATGCAGGACAGCGCCGCCGCCCAGCAAGAAATTCTGGATCGCTTCAAGGAAGAGCTGGAAAGCATCGCCCACCGCTGGGGCGATGACGCCAAGAACAAGGCCGAAAGGACGCTCAACGCGGCCTTGACGGCCAGCCGCGAGGCGATGATGAAGGGCATGCAGGAGGGCGCGAAGGCGGCGGCCGAAACGGTGCGCCGGGAGCTTGAGGCGGCTACGTCGCAGCTCGCCGCGCCGATCCGCGAATCGAAGCGGGTAGCCCTCATGAACATGGTGGCCGCCGGCATGGCGGTTTTTGCCGCCGGCCTGGCCCTGTGGGCCTCGATGTGAAGCGGCCGCACCTGGTCAGAAAAAAGCCCGGCGATGCCGGGCTTTCTTTTTCCAGGTAGATCCGGCATCGTCGGATTTGGCGATGCTGGCCAAGTCCGGGCCTCCATCGCCAGAAGTGGCGATGCTGCAGCTCGATCAGCTCGTCGGCCGCGACAGGGACAGGGATTGAGAACGCCCGCGCTCCTGGGTTTGCGTGCGCTCCTTTTCCTTGTCCTTCTGCCTCATCAAGATTTCGTGTTTGCGCGCCGCTTCGCGCATCGCATCCCAATCCGAGGCCAGTTCCGGGTTCTCTGTCCGCATCTTGCGGGTCGCCAGTTCCTCGACGCGGGGAGCATGGACGCCCATGCCTTCCTTGATTTCGCGCACCGCATCAAGTCGGTTATGCAAGGTCTGCAAGCGCGCCTGCTGCTGGGCCTGCTGGGCCTGCCAAGCGCGCCGCGTACCCGGCCGGGACAGTAGGCCCGGCGTGTTTGCCTGCGTCCGCTGCAAGCGGGCTTCCTGCTGCTCGATCATGGTTTCAAGCCGATCTTCCAGGCGCTCTACCTGGTCGTGCTTCGCCTCGACGTAAGAAGCAAGGGCGGCTTGATAGGTCTGCTCGACCGGGGCAGCGCCAAGCATGGCCTGCTGCTCGGCCTGGGCGGCCTGGGCGGCCTCTAGGACGCCCTCCCCGCCTCCTGGGTCGGTCAGGGTTGCTTGCTGCGAAGCTCCCGCCGTCGCTTGAGTTCTGCCCGCATCCAGGCGCTCGAAGCCTGCATTTCGTGCTTCAACGATGCGAGTTCGGATTGCGTCAACGCTCGGGGCAGCTTTGAGGTGTCCGGCTTCGCCTTGGGTGAGGTGGTCAATGCCATAGCCAAAAGTCTCCTTCCAAAAAGTATCCATCGCCGGGCCATGTTTCTGAGCGATGGCCGCCAGCATGGCGGGTTTTGCGGCAAGATCGACCGCGCCGGGATGCGCAGTCATTACGGAAGCGGCGACAACCTTGCCGCCCCGGTTTTCAATGTAGCCCCGCAACGAAGCGAGGGTGCCGCCCATTGTTAAGGTGTCGTCCAGGATCAAATACTTTTGCCCCGGCTGCACACTGCCTTCAAAGGTCGGATTGAACGCCAGGCGGTGGTCAGAGCCGGTGCCGGTTCGGCTGACCTTCTCACGCTGCACGATGCCCAGCTCAACATCGAGGCCAGTCCGATCCGCAAGAACCTCGGCCATCGCCAAAGGAATCTTGTTGGTGCCGGCGTCCTCGACGGCGAGAACAGGAACCAGCAAAGGCCGTTCATTCCCGATGATCGCCTTGATCTGGCTCACGGTGTCATCCGTGACCAGGCGATCAACCAGGTTCAACGCGGCTTCACGATCACCGCCCTTGGCGGCAAGGTACTCCGGCTCATCTTGCAGCGCGCCCAAGTCGCCGTTACGGACGACTTTGGGGAAGGCTCCCCAAGGGGCACGCTCGCCCATTCCGATCTTATTCAAAGGTCGCTCCCATTTTTAGCGGCTAAAACTAACGGGAGCGCCCTCGACTGAGCTTGACGGCCTCGGCGCTGACATTCGCCTTGCCGTGGGCGTCATAGCTTATGCTCTTCGCACTCCCAATATCAGGTACTTTATCGAAATCTGAGCGGGAATGCATGACAAATTGCTTGCCGACTTGCTGGAATACGCTGCTGCTGTCGGCGTGCACAATTACGCCTTCGTGGCGCTGGGACTTATCGGCCTGCTGCGCCATGTACAAGTTGTAGATGCCCGGCTTGAGTTCGCCAGCTTTGTCCACCTTCTGATTTGTCCATGCGCCGCCTTGCTCGCTCTGAACGATCCGCTGACCGTTCATGACCAATAGGCGTTGTTTCATTGAGGACTCCTGTAATTATCCGCCGTTCAAAAATAGGGTGTTTGCCGCATTGACACGCACAAGAAAAAAGCCGACCTCGGCAGTTCGAGGCCGGCTTTCCCTGTGGGCCGGTTTGTAGTGTCAAGGTGGGCCTACTTATTTTAGTGAAAAACCTCCGATTTATCAGGTCTTTTTTGCCCCCGAAGGCTTCTTTTCGCTCGCCGGGAGCATATTTTCGAGCGCCTGGGCGCGGCCGCGAAGCGTGGCCGCCTCTTCTTTGGCTGTGGCCGCATCCCGTCGCGCTTCGTCCCGCTCGGCCTGAATGGCCGTAAGGCGTTCGGCCTGGCGGTGGGCTTCCTGGGCGGCCGCCCGGCGCTGCTCCTGGTGCACATGGTCGGCGGCCTCGGCCTTGGCCTTGACGGTCGCCAGCTCGCTTGTAGCGGCCTGCAAAGCCGCTTGCAGGCTCTCGACCTGCGCGCGCAAACGCTCGGCGGCCTGGGCGGCCTCGCTGCGCTGCTCCTGGTGCGCCCGGTCGGCGGCCTCGGCCTTGCCCTTGACGGTCGCCAGCTCGGCGTTTGCCTCGTAGACCAGGGCTTGCAACTCGTTCACCCGGTCGGTCAGCCCGAAGCCGTGGGCCTCGGCCTTCTCAAGTTTGGCGCGCTGCGCGGCGGCGTCGGTGTGCGCATGATCCAGCTCGGTGCGCAGCTCGCCGGCGCGGGCTTCGGCCGTAGTAGCACGCTCGCGCATGGCGGCCAGCTCGTCGCGCAGGGCATCAGCTTCGCCGCGTGCCGTCGCTTCGGCGGCCTCGATGGACGCCAAGCGGGACTTCGTTTCGTCCAGCTCGACGGTTAGCTGATCGGCCAGCTCGGCAGCCTCCTGACGGGCGGCCTCCATCTCAACCCGGACACCCTCCAGCGCCTCACGCTCGGCGGCCAGCCTGGTATTTGCCATATCGAGGGCCACACCCCACAAGTCGGCCCCCAACTCGGCCAGCTTATCGGTGACGGCTTGAGGGGCCGGCTCGCGCATCGGTGCAGCCTGGGCGGTCTTGCTGGCCCGCCATTCGCCCATTGCCTCGGAAATGGTGGTGAAGCTCCCGCCGCCGACGGCCTTGCGCACGGCCGCGAGGGTGGGGTTTTGGCCAGCTGCATCCAGCTCGTCGGCGGCCGCAAAAATCTGTTCCTTCGTGATTGCCATGATCGCGCTCCTTTTCGTCGGCGGTTGTATGTTGTAGCGGGTAGCATACTACAACATACAACACAGCGCAAGCGGTTTAGCTGAACTTTTTAGCGGCTAAATTGCGGGCAAAAAAAAGCCCCGCACGCGGCGGGGCAAGGGTGGGTGTGGTCGGTGATGGTTCGGCGGTCAGCCTTCCAGCAAGGCAACAAGCTGCACGCTGGAAAGATCGGCCTCGAACTCGTGACCGTCGTCCTCGTACTTCAACCAGGCCCAGCCCTCGGCAGGGGGTCGGCGGTTGAGGATTAGGCGGGCAGGGCGGTCGTCGTGCTTGACCTGGATGATGGCCTTCTTGAGCTTGTCCGGGTCGGCCTCTTTCTTCTCCTTCTTGGCGTCCGAATCTTCCGGCCCTTGCTCGCCGTCGCCGGCCTCGGCATCGGTCTTGCCGGTCAGCGCGTCGATGGTGTTGGGGTCGCGCTCTTCGCCATCGCCCCGGCGCTTGTCGTCCAGGTACTCGCGCAGCAGCTTGACCGATCCCCGCGTCAGTTCCTGGCTGTCGTCGGCCAGCCATGCCGTAACTTCTTCGGGGTTCTTCTTGTAGGCCGTCACCAGCTCGTTGATGACTGTTACATCCTTGGCGCGGCCGGTGTTGAATGCCTCGGCAATCGGCTCGGGCAAGTCCAGCAGCGTGACATGCTGCGTGACGAACGCCGGCGACTTGCCGATTTCCTTGGCAATGTCGCCCTTCTTCTTGCCCTTCGCCAGCTCGCGGCCGATGAAATCGGCAATCTCGCGGGCCGTCAGCTCGTTGCGTTGCAGATTCTCGATAACCTGGTCGGCTTCGTTGTAGTCGTTATCTACGAAAGCCGGGATGGTTTCCTTCTCGGCCAGCTTCGAGGCGCGATAGCGCCGCGCCCCGTGGTTGATGATGTACCGGCCATCGGCCTCGGGATGTTCCCGCACCGAGATAGGCGATTTAACGCCACGGTCGCGGATCGTCACGGCCAGCTCGCCAAGGCTTTCCGGCGAGAAGCCGGGGTTATCGGACTTGCGCGGCTGGTTCGCGTCCTCGTCGATCAGATGCAAGGGCAGCTCCAGGGGGCCGGCGCTGCCGTTGTTGGCGGCCGCTGGATCGTCCAGGAGGCTCGAAAGGTCGCCCAAGCCATCGAGGCCCAAGCCAGCGCCTTGCGGCTTGTCTGCGGCCTTGCTGGCCGGTTTGGTGGCGGTCTTTGCGCTCATTGAGCAATCTCCATTTTCGTGAATACATATTCGCCCAGCGCCCGGACTTCCTGGGTCGCTTTGCGGGCTGCGGTTTTCTTGATCTTCCAGACGGGCATTTGCTCGCCCAGCGCCTCGGCAATGCTGTCGCGTGCGCCGATACTGAACGGAAGCACCAGTTGCGGGTAAGCCTGTTGCAACATCGCCAGATTGGCGACGTGTCGCGGCTTCCTGGCGTCGACCTTGTTCGGCACCATGCCAAGGAAGCGCAGCTTGGGGTTCATCTTGCGAAGGTTGCCGATAACGGAAACCATCTTTTTCATGCCCTGCAAGCTGTACGCTTCCATTTCGACCGGGGAAAGCATGTAGTCGGCAGACAACACGGCCGCCGTCATTGCGACGCCAAGGGAAGGGGCTGTGTCGATCAGGCACACGTCGAAGAACTCGCCCAGCGCCGCAACACTGGCGCGCAGCGAGGCCGCCGCCTGGGGCAACTCCATCTTGTCCAGGTTCGCAAGCGACGAGTCGGCCGGGATCAATGCAATACCGTTGTTTTCCCGCTGACCGAACCAATAGCGCAGCCCGTCCGCATCCCCGCTAAACAACTGGCTGGCGAGATAGCCCGACTGGTGAGCCGCCAGCGTGAAAGAGGCGTTGGCCTGGGTATCCAGGTCGATCACGGCAACGCGAAGGCCGCGCTCTTGGAAGTCAAACGCCAGATGACAAGTGGCGAAGGTCTTACCCTGGCCGCCCTTTTGAATTGCCGTGACAAGTGTTTTCATGACTTGGTTTCCCGTTTCCTTTTCCTGGCGTCCTCCGCCCATTTCTTCACGATGAATGCTTGATGCTCCGGCAGTACCGCCGTCACTCGCTCGAACCCCTCGGGTAAATTGCCCTGCGAGGCCGCCCAAACGCGGCTGACCGCCTGCGATACTGCCCCTTTCGTCACTCCCAGCGCCGCTACAAACTCGGCCTGGGGTCTGCCCTCGACCAGCACACCCCGCGCTATGTCGATGGTCTGTTGCCCGATTTCCAGCCCCTTGATGGCCGCTAGAAATTGGGCTTCGGTTAGTCGTTTCTTCATGGATCGCACCCATTAGACTCTCCACACCCTGGTTATTGAAAATGGCGGTGCCAGCCGCCGACCATGTGCAAAGTTTAGCTAAACTCAGTGCGCTCGTCAACTCCTTTAGCCGCTAAAATTGACGCCAAGGCGAGAAAAAAGGGCGGTGGTTTCCGCCCTGGCGCTCAACTCGATCCAATAGGGTGTTCCAACAACGCAGGCGCAGCGCATACCCTCATCGCCATGAAAAAAAACCGCTCCGCGCTCATCAATCCAAAATTGATCCGCCGGCACGCCAACATCAGCGGCAACCAACGCCAACACGGCCCGCTGTTGTTCTGTGAGCTGCATCAAATGCCTTTCGGTTTGTAGAGCGACACGAAATAGGTTAGGGCGGTCAGAACGGCGAAATGCACCAGGAACGTCCAGCCGGCATAAACGCCGGGCGTGTCCCAGTGGTAGATCATGCGCACGAACTGAAAGAAAACCTCAATGGACACAACCCACTTGAGGACAGGCCAGACAAGCACCGTCGCCACCCATACAAAACGCACCAGGCCAGCGAGCAAAGCCTTCCCCTTGGCGTTGAAACCATTGGCCGGCTTGACCGGCACCGGGGCAGGGGCCACCGGCGGGGCATCGCCTCGGGGAAACTTGATGATGTTCGTCATACCTTGACCCTCCACGCTCTAACGTGTCCAATGATGAGTTACTTCTCCCACCCTGGGAAAGTGCGGCCTCGGTGTGCCAGCACCAGGTCAAGGCCCCGGAGAAATCCGGGGCATCCTACCTGTGCCGGGCTTACCACCCAACCCGCGCCTTCGCCTGCTCAACCTCTTGAATCGACCAGTGCGCCTTTGCATCGCCTTCCAGCTTGCAGGACGCAAAATAGGCTTTCGCCCTGGCCGCCTCGGATTCCTTCGGCTTACCTTGTTCCAGCAGCTCGGCACCTTCGCGCACGGTCGCGGCTACCTCGTCGCGGCGGGCTTGGAAGTCGGTAGCTTGGACGTTCGGCAGCGCGTCAATCCAGGGCATGATCTTGTTGCTCATCGGTACTTTCTCCGGTTGTAGACCTTGGCGGAATGCCCGGCCTTCAAGTGCTATATTAGGGCACAATGCCCTAGCATGTCAAGCGGAATATACGAAATACCGAAGAAAAGCGCAACAATTTAGCCGCTAAAGACCCCTTCCCTGGCGTTCAATCTGCCTTCCAAATGGCCCCAAGGCCGGCGTAATCGCACAACAGCGCCCAATTAGCGTAAGAAATCGGGGATTCCCCGCCAGTCCAGCGCCGCACCGTGCGGCCGCCGTCCGTACCCAGCGCCAAGGCTTTCGCGGCCTGGCTGCCGCTGAAACCTGCCAAGTGCAGGACTTCCTTGATTTCCTCGCCGTTGGGTCGCTCCCACTCTTCGGCACGGCGCAGGCACTCGGGCCGGATGTTCGGTTTGCTCATATTCTGGTTCTCCTGGTCAAGTCAAAATGCGTAGGTCGTCAAAACTGTAAATGCTCTGAATGCAGCGCGGGTCATGGTCAACAACGCGCCGGCCGGCGCGATTGGTGCGGTACGTTACCGGCTTATCTTCGTGCGCCCACACCTGGCGCGTGCCGGGGTGCACCTTCGTGATAATGATGCGCTTCCCGATGTAATGGGAAAAACACGGATGATGCACGCTGACAACCTCGCACCGCACACCTGGCGCGAACGGCCCGCCCTCGGCATCGTCATTTCCGACGATGGAGGCCCGCGCCGGCTCCGGGATGTGTTCAAGCTCGTTCGGCGTCACGGAAAACTTGTGCGAGCGCAGGCTTGCCTTGCCAGCGTCCGGGTTGGGCACGCCTCCGGCCAGCTTGTCGGGCACCAGGTAGCCAATAAACTTGTCATCCCCAAGGACGAAAACCCCAGCCGTGCCGACCTCCGTGGTTCGTACCCGGTCGCCCGTCTTGAAGCCGGCCCAATATGCCGGCTGTTGTGGCTTCTCATCGTCAGTTTTGACGGTGCTGCAGCTCATCGCCGGCTTTGACGATGCCGGATCGCGGCCTCGCCCCTTGACCTTCTCCCTGGCGTTCAAATCGGCGGCCCTGGCCGCCTCGACCTTGGCCCTGGCCGCCGCTTCCCATTTCTTCACGATGAAGGCTTTTTGCTTCGGCAAAACCACATCGACCAGGACGAAACCAGCGGGCACCGTGACGGTCGCCGGCTCGCGCCTGGCCGGCGGCACCAAGCCGGCGCACCAGCTCGGCAGCGGCAAAGCGGCAAGCCGGTCGCGGTAGCTGGCCTGAATCATCACCGGCCGTTTCTTCTCGGCCAGCATGGCCGACAGGATGCCGCCCGCAACCTCGGCAACGGTCATGCAGCCTCGGGCCGTGTCGAAATGCGAGCGGTAGCCGGTTTCAGAGATAAAGGGCTTGTCCAGGTCAAGCGCATGAAACTGGAAGTGCGCGCCCAGCGGGCCGCCGAAACCGGCCTCATACTCGACCAGGGCGCGCACGTTGCCGCGCTCGACCAGGAACTGGCCGCGCTGGCCCCACAAAGGCACCTCTCCGGGCATCGCCGCACAATGGCGCTCGATCACCCGGCCGGGCGCGTCGTCGTCGGCCATGCTGCCGAAGTGCGTACCGCCGTTCATCTTCCAGATAATCGCCGCGTGCTTCTCGGCCGCCAGCTCGGCGGCCGCATCGTCGCCGCGCATGATCGCCGCGTCGATCTCGACCACGGCCGACACGGCCGCCGCCAGCAGCTCGTCGCGGTCGGCCGGCAACGTGGCGGCCAGCGCCGCCACGATTGCCTCACGGTTGGCCGGCTTCTGCTCCTGCTTGTCTCGCTTCGCCATTGCCGGCCGCCCCTCAAAAATCAAGTCCGGTGTCATCGGCCCACAAGACCCGCGTGAAGATCACTTCGCCCACGTTGGCCGGCTCTGTGCACTCGGTCGCCCTGGTCATGAATCCATCGGCGCACTCGCCCAGGTACTCGCCCTTGCCCTGGTAGTCGGCCAGCGGCTTGTTACCGGGAACGCAGGACGGGACATAGACCGAAAACCGCACCTTCTGCCCTTTGGCCGGTTGCTCCCGGCCCCATGTGAAATAGCTCTTGGACATTTCGCCTCCGCGTGCAGCCCCGGCGCTGCCGGGGCCGCCCCTCATCAGTCAATAGCGGCGAAGATCGCGCCGGCCTCGGCGTGGGTCTTGGCGAAGTCGCGCAAGAAGTGGTAACGGTCGATCAGCACGTCGCCGGCGTCGGTGCCCTCGGCCTCGGCCGCGAGCTGGCCCAGCGCGAAGAGGGTAGCCACGATGCCGGCCGCGTCGGCCGACATTTCGCCGGAAAAGCCGTTGCCGTCGACTTCGAGGCGCATGCGCTTATCGCCGGCCGGGGCCATGTAGAAGCCGCCGTTGGTCAGCGTGTAGAAGTTCCAGAAGCCGCCGTTGTAGTCCTCGGACAAGGCATCGAGCCAGCCGAAAACCAGGGCTTCGCCGCGCATCATCAAGCGCGAGCCAAAGAAAGCGGGGAGAAAATCAAGGCGGTCGCCTTCGGCAACCAGGTTAGCGGCCAGCGGGGCCAGTTCTTGAGCTTGGATCATCGGAATCTCCGGTTGTAGACCTTGGCGGAATGCCCGGCCTTCAAGTGCTATATTAGGGCATTATGCCCTATGTTGTCAAGCCCCGGAACGCAAAAAAACCGGCTTGGTGCCGGGTCATGGCGCTGCCTGGTCGCGTTGGTCAGCGGGTGTGCCGGATGTTGCAGGCGTAGCCCTCGCGCTTGCAGTAAGCGATGATCGAGGCGCGTTCGGCCAGCCGATCCGTGCCGGCCTGGATCGTCAGAAGGGCATCCATTACCTGGCGTTCATCCTCGGCCAGCGCAGCGCGGCCCGGCCGTTATCGCGCAGCAAGCGGCGAGCTGCCCGGTAGGCGCGGCGGTTCATTGGGCACCGCCAGCGTAGTAGCGCGGCCCGGTAGTGCCCGGCCGAAGTTGCTTGTTCGCCTGGGCGGCTCTGCCCACCAGGTCGGCCGAGTAGGTGGCGCGCTCGAAGTCGGTGCCGAAACAGACCTTGACCACGGATGAAACTTGGCCGTCCTTGTGAACGGTGATCGAGCGCCGGCCGAACACCGGGAAACCCAGCAAAGCGCGTTGCGTTTCAGCATCAAGCCGGATGCGTTGCTCTTCCAGGCCGGCGAGCGCCACGGCCTCAAAGAACGTGTAGATGCTCGGGGCCTTGCCTTCATAGGCCCATGCCGGGATCGCGGCGAAGTGAAGGGCGCTCATTGCAGGCACCCGACAGCGGGACGGGCAACGGCTTCGAGCTGGGCGATGCGCTGCGCGGCCTGGCTCATGCGTTCGCGGGCGGCCTCGATGCTGCGGCGCTGCTGCTCGCGGTCGTCCTGGTTGGCGCGTTTGCATTCCAGGGCCTCGACCTCGGCCAGAACAGAGGGTCGGCCGGGATTCATGTAAAAAGCAGCAAAACTTCGCTTAATCACCTGAATTAAATAAAGATTCCTGACCTTTTACGGTTGGATCTTCTTTCTTCGTACCGCCCGCTTTCCCTGGCATAGGGAAAGACTTTCGGATGTTCTCCAGCATCTGATCCTGCGTCGCCTGAACCGCTTTCAACGCGACCAGCTCAAGTTCGCGGCTTTGTGCCAAAGCAAGTCTCTCTTCGGAGAGCGCTGCAAACCGATCTCTTTCAATCTTGATCGCCCGTATGCCCTCTTCAGTTTCTGAAACCTGTTGGCTGAGTTGCTCGCATTTTTGTTCCAGAGCAAGCAATTGTTCTTTTGAATGGCGCAGTGCACGAACTTCCGTTTGCAGCTGATGCAGCTCACTCTTGGTGTGCGCCAACTCGTTGGCCACACGGGCATTGTCCTGGTGTGCAAGCAGCGTTTCTTGCTGTTTCTCGCTCAAAACCTCCTTTGTAGAGCGCAATTCACCCTGAAAGAATTGGATCTGCTGTTCGTGCTGCCGTTGATCCTGTTCGCGCTGATCCTTGGATGATTGCCGGAAATGCTCCAGGGCTTCGCGGGCATGCCGGTGTTTTTCTTCCAACGACTGGCGATGCGCTTCTTCTTTAGCCCGCTGTTCATCCAGATCCTGAATACGCTGACTGAGGCGAGCTACCGTAAGCTTCTCTTCCTGAAGCCGGGTGTGGGCATCCTCGCTGGCGGTTTTTTCGGCCGCCAATGCAAGCGTTAGGTGTTCAACCTGACTGCGAAAGCCATCCACTTCATCCCTTAGTGCCGCTATCACCTTGTTCAGCTCAGCGACTTCGGCCTTCTGCTTATCGGTCAGCGCTGCAATGCGTTGATCGGCTTCCTCGTGCAATCGTTCGGCCAACCGTGATGAAAGATCCTGGATCGCTTCGCTGACCGCTACCTGCGTTCCCGATACACCACCTTCCTCTTCCTCGATTTCCTTTAGAAAGCGATGGATGGTGCCTTTCGAGCCGGTATTCCCCAGCTCGATTCGTATGGAATCGATGGACGGGTGACGCCCCATCGCCAACAGATTGTTACGGGCTCTGACGACTTCAGATTTGTATATTCCGGCTCTGGCCATGACTTCCTCGTATTTCGTACCGTGGTACATACCACTATAGTACATACGTAAATATTCGAATTCAAGTGCTTTTATATTGGATTTATCACCCTAGATAATGGTGGATTATTCAGTGTTACGGAGTAAGAACGTGTAATTGGGGTCGTCTCAGAAAACGGAAAATAAAGCACGTTAAGCCGGGTGCAGCGGTCGTAGCGGCCTAAATTTGCCCGCGCCGATCTTGGCGCTGCTGCGCCACAGGTGTAATCGCCGGTCAGGTTGATGTGTTCCCAGCCCAGCGGCGAAAGATGGTGATCCACTGCTGTTGCAGGTCCAGAACGTGCCTGAGCATGTGTTCCAGCAAGGCCGCCCCCATGCCCTGCGCTTCCGGTTGCTGCTGGATCCGCGCGGCGAGTCGGTTCTTCGTTGACCGCCCGTCTGCCTGCCTTTACTAGCCTGTCGATCTTGGAGACCAGGGTCGCGCCCTCGACGCCAGGGCGATGGGCTAGATCGCTCTGAGATAACGGCTCTCTGGCCGTTGTAATCACAGTAATCGTCTCCAGCCAGCCTGACTCAGATTCCGTGCTTTGAGTCGCCGCTCAACAGCGAACAGCCAACTGCGTGCCGCGTTGCGCAAGGCATGCGAAAACCGTTCGTTGTCAGCGTGCAGCGGCAGCTCAGCCGCGGATGAGCGGCGGAGGACCGACTTTATCAAGGCTGCTCTCAACACCATCGAAGTCGAGGCTCAGTTCAATGCTACCGGCCGCGAACCGATCGGACCAAAACCTGGAACACCATGCGTTGGATTTCGTCGTCACCAAGGCGCCATCACTCGGCACCGCCTCCCAACACCATGTAGAGCCTGACCTGGCTGGACAGATTGGCCAGGCGCAACGCGACGAGCACCTGCTGCGCGGCGAAGTAGGAGCGTTGCGCGTCGAGTACGCCCAGGTAGCTGTCAATGCCCTTGGTATAACGCAGCGTCGCCAAACGATAGCGATCGGCCTGAGCCGACGTCAGCGATTGCTGTGCCGCGAGCTGCTCGCCTATCGTGCCCTGCACGGCCAGCGCATCGGCTACCTCGCGGAAGGCCGTCTGAATCGTCTTCTCGTACTGAGTCAGGACGATTTCTCGATCGGTCTTGCTGACCCGCAATGCGGCCCAGATTCGCGCGTCGAAGATGGGCATCACGAATTGCGGTGTAAAGGCCCAGGTACCCGTCCCCGAATCGAACAGGCCGGAGAGCTGGTTGCTTGCGGTGCCAATCGAGGTGGTCAGCGTAATCCGCGGGAACAGTGCGGCTCGCGCCGCGCCGATCGATGCATAAGCCCCCTTGAGCCGATGCTCGGCAGCGATGATATCGGGGCGCCGCAATAGCGCCTCGGATGACAACCCGGCCGTAACCTCCCGGGGCGGAGCGACCTTGCCCAGGTCCGGCGCCAGCCATTCCTCCGGAACCGGCGCACCGGCCAGAAGATCGAGGGCGTTGCGATCCTGCGCTTCCAGTTGCGTATAGATGGCGACGTCACGCCGAGCCGTATCCAGCGGGATCTGCGCCTGTTTGAGATCCAATTCGGTGGTCACGCCGATGTCGTAACGTTTTTTCACCAGGGCGTAGCTGGCCTGCTGCGCGTCCATAGTGGAACGCGCCAGCTGCAAATTCTCCCGGTCGGCGGCAAGGGCCATGTAGATGCGCGCGATTTCGGCGATCAAGGAAATTTGCGCGCTACGTCGCGCCTCCTCCGAGGCCAGATACTCTTCCAGCGCCTGTTCCGACAGGCTGCGGATGCGACCGAAGAAGTCGAGTTCCCAAGCGGCAACACCCAGATCCACACTGTACTGCTCCTTCGTCCGCGCGCTTCCCGGTTGCATGAGATCAATCGACTGGCGCTGTTTTCCACCCGTGGCCACGGCGCCAACCGCCGGATAGAGTTCAGCCCGCTGGATGCCATACAGCGCCCGCGCTCTTTCTACGTTGAGCGCGGAAAGTCGCAGATCACGGTTATTTTGCAGTGCCGTTTCGATAATTCTTTGCAGGCGTTCGTCACTGAAGAATTCCCGCCATTTCAATTCGCTTGCCGCGGGTACCTGCGGGCCGGGCGCCAGATAGGCCGAGCCTGTGGGCCATTGCGCGGGGACCGGCTTTTCCGGTTGCTCGTATTCGGGAATCAGCGAACAGCCTGCCAGAAAAAAGCCGATAGCGGACAGCACCATCAACAAGGATTTATTCATGAGTTTTTCCTTCGCTCGCGCCTTCGCCGGCAATCTCCGGAACGGCAGGATTTGCACGCTTACCCATCGCCTTGTAGATCAATACGTAAAAGAGAGGCGCGAAGAAGATCACCAGCAGCGTGGAGGTCACCATCCCGCCCAATACCGCGGTACCGATGGCCATCTGTGCGCCTGAACCCGCCCCGCCCGCCAGGGCGAGCGGCAACACGCCGAAACCAAAGGCGAGCGAGGTCATCACGATAGGGCGCAGCCGCAGTTTTGCGGCTTCCAGCGTCGCCTCAAGCAAACCCGCCCCCATTTCAACCTGATCCTTCGCGAATTGCACGATCAGGATCGCGTTCTTGGTCGTCAGGCCCAGCGTGGTCAGCATGCCAATCTGGAAGTAAACATCGTTGGGCATGGAACGCAGGCTTGAGGCAACTACGCCGCCGATGATCCCCAGGGGCAGGGTCAGCAGGATCGCGATGGGAACGGGCCAACTCTCATACAGCGCCGCCAGACAGAGGAAAATGGCGAAGATCGAGAAGGCATATAGAAGCCCTGCCTGCGAACCCGCCATGCGCTCCTGATAGGAAAGCCCGGTCCACTCGTAACCGATGCCCTGCGGCAGCTTGGCGGCAATTTCCTCCATCGCCTGCATGGCATCCCCGGTACTGTAGCCAGGTGCCGGTTCTCCCCAGATGTTGATCGACGAAAAAGCGTTGTAGCGCTCCAGTTTGGGCGAGCCCTGGACCCAGCGACCGGTGGCAAAGGACGAGAACGGCACCATCTTCCCTTGCGTGTTGCGCACCTGGAGTTTTTCCAGGTCGTTGGGCAGCATGCGGAAGTCTGCGTCGGCCTGGATGAAGACCCGCTTCACCCGACCGGACTGGATGAAGTCGTTCACATACGATCCGCCGAAGGCCGCCGCGATGGTGCCGTGAACGGCGCTGATCGGCACGCCGAGCGCGCCTGCCTTGTCCCAATTGACGTCGATGTGGTATTCGGCCGTGTCCTCCATGCCGTTGGGCCGCACGCGGACCAGACGCGGGTCCTGCGCCGCCATGCCGAGCATCATGTTGCGTGCCGCCATCAGTTGTTGATGACCGAGGCCGCCACGGTCCTGCAACTGGAAATCGAAGCCGCTGGCATTGCCCAGCTCGATCACCGAGGGCGGCGGAAAGGCGAACACCATCGCTTCCTTGATCTGGGAAAAGTTGCCCATGGCCCGACCGGCGACGGCCTTGACCTTGAGCTCAGCCCGCTGCCGCAGATCCCAGTCCTTGAGCTTGGCAAAACCGAGCCCGACGTTCTGTCCCTGGCCGCCGAAGCTCATACCCGACACGTCCAGAAAGGAGCTCACCGCATCCTTCTCATTTTCCTGGAAATGATTGCGCACCCGCTTCATGACCGCCTCGGTCTGCTCCAGCGTCGAGCCCGAAGGAAGCACGGCCTGTACCATCAGGATGCCCTGGTCTTCGTCGGGCAGATAGGCCGTCGGCATGCGCATGAAGAGAAAGCCCAGTGCCAACACGATCAGCAGGTACATCACGACATAACGCAGCCGGTGCGACAGAACGATGCCGACCCGGCGCACATAGAACTCGCGTGCGCGGAAGAAGACGCGATCGAACCACATGAAGAACGGGCGCAGGAACCAGATCGCCGCTTCCGCCGGTTCGTGCCCCTTAGGCACCGGTTTGAGCAGAAGGACGCAGAGCACCGGCGTCAGAATCAGGGCCACCACCACCGACAGCAGCATGGCGGCCGCAACAGTTACGGAGAACTGCCGATAGATGACGCCGGTGGAACCGCCGAAAAAGGCCATGGGCAGAAATACCGCGGCCAGCACCACGCCGATACCGATCAGCGCCGGCGTGATCTGTTCCATCGACTTGGCCGTCGCCTCCCGGGGCGGCAAGCCTTCCTCGGTCATGATCCGCTCGACGTTTTCCACCACCACGATGGCATCGTCCACCAGGAGGCCGATGGCTAGCACCATGGCGAACATGGTCAGCATGTTGATGGAAAAACCGAACAGCGCCAATATCGCGAAAGTGCCGAGCAGAACCACTGGCACCGCGATCGTCGGTATCAGGGTGGCGCGGATGTTGCCCATGAACAGCCACATGATCAGGAAGACCAGGATCACCGCCTCGATCAGCGTCTTGGCCACTTCATCGATGGCGACCTTGGTGAACGGCGTGGTGTCGTAAGGGAAAACCACCTTCATGCCGGCGGGAAAATAAGGGCTCAGCTCCGCCAGTTTCTTCTTGATGTTGTCCGCCGTTTCCAGGGCATTGGCGCCGGAGGCCTGGCGGATGGCCAGCGCCGCAGCGGGCTTGCCGGTGTAATTGGCGACGATATCGTAACGCTCGGTGCCCAGTTCCGTTCTGCCGATATCCTTGATCCGCACCACCGAACCGTCGGCATTGGTGCGGACCGGAATGGCTGCAAACTGTTCCGGCGTCTGGAGCAGGTGCTGCACGACGATGGCGGCATTCATGCGCTGGCCCGGCCTGGCCGGTGCCCCGCCGAGCTGTCCGGCGGAGACTTCGACGTTGTAGGCCTTAAGCGTGCCGACCACGTCCTCCATGGTCAGGCGATAGTTGGTGAGCTTGTCCGGATCCACCCAGATGCGCATGGCGTATTGGCTGCCGAAGCTCTCCACCTCGCCCACGCCGGGTACCCGCGACAGAATCTTTTCCAGGTTGGACTGCGCATAATCGCGCAGATCGTCACCGCTCATCTTCCCATCTTCCGAGACCAGGCCGACGATCAGCAGGTAGTTGCGGGTCGATTTGCTAACCTTGACGCCCTGCTGTTGCACCACGCTGGGCAGGCTGGCCATGGCCAGCTGGAGTTTGTTCTGCACCTTGGACCAGGCAACGTTCGGATCGGTACCGGGGGAGAAGGTGAGTTCGATACGCGCCGCACCGGAGGATGAACTGGTGGCCGAAAGGTAGAGCATGTCGTCCAAACCCGTCATCTTCTGCTCGATCACCTGGGTGACCGTATTTTCGACGGTCTCCGCCGAGGCGCCCGGGAAGAAGGCATCGACGGCAATGGCCGGCGGCGCGATCGGCGGGTATTGGGCGATGGGCAGCCCGTGAATTGCCAGCAAACCGGCCGCCATCATGGCGATGGCGATGACCCAGGCAAAGACCGGCCGGGCAAGGAAGAATTTCGATAACATCGTCGGTTCTCCCTTACTTCGCAGCGGTAGCGGGTTGGGACACGGCGGCCGGTGGCGGGCTGCCGCCCTCCTTGAACGGCTCGGCCTTGACGGTAACGGACGCACCCGGTCGCAGCATTTGCAGAACCTGCACGCCCTCGACGATCACACGGTCGCCGGCCGCGAGTCCGGCCGTGACGAGCCATTTGTCGCCAATTTCACGTTCCAGCGTCAGCATCTTCATGTCGACCTTGCCTGCGCCATCGACCACCATGGCATAGGGCTCGCCTTTCGGATTTCGCAGCACGCCTTGTTGCGGAACGAGGATCGCCTGCTCGTTGACGCCTTCCTTGACCAGGGCACGGACGAACATTTCCGGCAACAGCACCCCCTTGGGATTCGGGAAGACCATGCGCAGAATCACCGATCCGGTGGTGGGGTCCACGGAAACATCGCGAAACTGCAGTGTTCCTTCCTGGGGATAGGAAGAATTGTCTTCAAGAACGAGGCTGACCTTGTTCTGGTCGCCCCCGTCGCGGTTCAGATGTCCATCTTCCATTCGCCGCCGCAGACGAAGCAGATCGGAAGTTGATTGCGGCACATCGACGTAGATCGGATCGAGCTGTTGAATCGTCGACAGCGACACGGGTTGGTAGGCCGTAACGACCGCGCCGTCGGTGACGCTGGACCGGCCGATGCGGCCTGAAATCGGTGCCGTGACTTTGGTGTACGCCAGGTTGATTCGGGCCGTTTCCACCTGCGCCTTCCACGAGGCGATATCCGCCTCGATTTGTTCCTGTGCGCCGGCTGCGTCGTCGTAATCCTGCTGACTGACAGCCTTATCTGCGAGCAGTTCTTTGAAGCGCTGGGCTCGCGCACTGATCGAAGGCAAATTGGCCTCGGCCCGGCGTAGGGCGGCCCGGGCATTGTCGAGGGTCGCCTGAAAAGGCGCAGGATCGATTTCGTAAAGTACCTGGCCAGCCTTGACCTCGGAGCCTTCGGTAAACAGGCGTTTCAATATCAGGCCGCTAACTTGTGGCCTGATTTCAGCGATACGGTAGGCACTTGTACGTCCTGGCAATTGCGAGGTCAGCGTGATCTTTTGCGGCTGGATGGTAACGACGGACACTTGCGGAACTCTGGGCGGTGGCGGTGCTTGACGGCTGCAACCCGCCAGCACGAGGCCGCTTGAAAGAAGCACGAAAAGCACACTTTGGAATGTATTGGCCGTCCTGTCGAAGTGCATCAAAGTTCTCCAGATTCTAGTTTCTAAATTGAATATTGAGGATCAGCGCCGCTGCTTTTCCGGGCCATAGGCCAGGAGAAAACAATCGACGATCCGGGTCACCCGAGCCTGCTCCTGAGCGCCGGACAATAAGGGGGCACCCAGCAGGCCTCGCGTGCGGTCGAATCCATCGAGCATGGAGATCAGCATCTCGGCGACGAAACGCGGGTCATCCCGCATCAGCGTCCCTTCGTCCATGGCGAGCGCAAGGAACTCGGTCAGCCGCCGAGCCGTCTGTTCCGGCCCCTTCTCAAGAACCGCCAGGGCCAAGTCCGGGAAGCGGTGCGCTTCGGCGGAAAGGGTGCGAAACATGGCCAATCCTTCGGTACAGAGTGCCTTCTGCCGCAGAATCGTGCCAAAGCGCAGCAGATGTTCGCGGATGTTTTCTGCGTCACCTTCCAGCGAAACCAGAATGGCGCTGGCCGTCATGTGTGCCACTTCGCTGAACAAATCGTTCTTGCAAGCAAAGTGGTTATAAAGGGTTTGCCGTGCCATGCCAGCGCGCGATGCAATGCGATCCATACTGGCGCCGTAACCTTCCTCCATGAAAATTTCAACAGCCGCGCGGAGCAGACGATTGCGGTTGTCGTTGGCAATGGTTTCGATAAAATGGCTCATAAAGTTAGTCCCTTGCGCTTCTGACCGGCTAGATTGTACAGTACAATCTAATTTGAGGATGCAAAAATTAAGGCTCTGTTCGCGAAGTCTGTGGTTAAGCATGGCGTCCCATGGCCAAGGCCAGCCATTGAGCGGGTTTCAGACCAAGGGCTGATTCGCGGTCCATCGTCCGAAACCATCCCAGGTAGTTTGCGAGGTAGCGAGTGGCGACGCCATTGAATTTCCGGACCCAGGTTTTGAGGCGGCTATGGTAGGCATTGACGTTCTGGATGTGCCAGGCACCGTCGACGCGGATGCCGGCGGACAGGTTGATTGCATGATGCTCGACACCGAGTTGGCGGGCAGCGGCCGCGAGCGCCGCGCTGCCATCGGAGCACAAGACCAGGTCGGCCGGCACGAAGGGCTTCAGGGCCTTCGCCAGGGAGGCGGCATCCGTGGCCTTGAGCACACAATCCGCCGTTACGCCGGCTCGGTCGCGCGCCACAAGAACCGGTACCTGCTCGTGAGAGAGACCGCGCTTGGCGGCCTTGCCACCGCGTTTGCGCGCCTGCCGTGGCAAGGTGCGTTGCCCCTTGAACGAGAGCAGGAACATCGTTTCGTCCACCTCCGCAATTCCGACCAAGGCCGCCGGCATCGCCGCCTGCGGACAGGCCAGGAAACGATGACGCCAGCGATGTGCCGTTCCGACATGGATGCCGAGTTCCTTTGCCACAGTGCGCAGCGGACGAGCATCACGCAGCGCTTCGGCCTGCCCCAGCCAGTGCTCACGCTTATGCAGTCCGGAGAGTGGCGTGCCGCTCAAGGCATTGAACGTCCGCCGACACTCGACACAACGATAGCGCTGCAAACCATTCGCTTGACCGTGCCGACGCACGCGCTCGGATCGGCAATGCGGACACAGCGTTCCGGCAGAACCGCGACCCTCGATGACTGCCGTCGCTCCCGAGCGAGTCTCCAATGCGGCCATCTCGACAGCAACAGCTTTCAACTGGCTTGGCGACAGTTGCCGCAGCAGGGTCACGATTCGCTTCATGTTCGGCTTGCGCATTTCGACCTCCTGGATAAGTCGGCGCATAGGCGCCATGACACCCAGTATCCTCTGCGTCAGGCTCACTACGTGAGCCACTCCACAGATTTCGCGAACAGAGCCAACTTTTAGCTGGTACTGAGCTACGCCGTCGCCTCGGTAGATGTCAGGTAAGGGCTTAGCGTGCTTTATTTTCCGTTTTCTGAGACGACCCCTAATTTCGGTGTTTTAAATCGTACAAGATGCTTTGAGAGAATTGAGATTTGATGAATACAGTGCGCTCGCGCTCCGTTTTCCATTGGTTACGTGCTAATGAATAATCTGGCCTGAAAAACTAGCATCAATTGCCCGCCGCGAATGTCAGCAGTCTCTAAAATCGCAGTCACTGTTGATAGACTGCACGAATCTCCTTCTCCACCTGCGCTCTTAGCCCATTGGGTCCGAACTCGTTCAGTGGCTTACTATTGATAAAAAACGAGGGGGTCTTGCTGACCTTTAAGGCGGCCAAATCCTTGGCATCTTGTTTCAGCAATGCCTCGATCCGCGGATCATTTAGGTCTTGCTTGGCCTTCTGGATATCCAGTCCGGTGCTACCCAGGTAGTCCCAGATCAGTTGGGGATTCGGACGACCATGTTCAGCCCAGGTCGCCTGGTTGGACAGAATGGCCTCAAGCGATTTCCAATACACGTCCTGCCCTTGCATGCGGGCAGCCTCCAGTACCTTGACGACGTAGTCGGAACCCGTATGAAAAGTTGCATAACGCAACGTCAGGCGCAGTTTTCCGTCATGGGTACGCATCAGCGACTTGACATACGGATACATCTTCCGACAAGCCTCGCAGGCGGGGTCGAAAAACTCAACAATCTGGACTTTGGCTGATTCCGCACCCAATGAAGGAGATGCGGCGCGAATGAAAACCGATTCTTCCGCGCCGGCCAATTTGCTGATTTCCTGAGCTTGCTGTGCCTTGTAATAGTAGGCGCCACCGCCGAATGCCAGTGCAACGACGAGGGCGGACGCGATAATGATGGTGGGTTTTTTCATGACTTGAGACCTTTCCGCACCGCCAGCAGCAGTGCAACGACGAGGGTGAAGGCGAAGAGTGACAACAGTGGGATGGTGACAAAACTGAACAGTTCAAGTTTTACGTCGGCACACGAGACCCCTTGCGTGCAGGGCTGCATGCTCTTCGGAATGAAACCGAGATAAAGCAGGCAGTGATACAACGCGAAGCTCCAGCCAGTGATTGCGATCGGCAAGGCGTAACGTGCACAGCGGGCATCGAAGGGAAACAGTCCTACGGTAAAGATGAACAGCAACGGAAACATGAAAATGCGCTGATACCAGCACAGCACGCAGGGAACCCGGTCCATCACTTCGCTGAAAAACAGACTGCCCACCGTCGATACACACGCAATCAGCCAGCACAGGAAAAGCATGTTCCAGAGCGCAGGTTTGGTCGTTTCCGAAGTCATGATTTTTCCAGTTTGCTGAGCGTGGCGAATTCCGACGCGGCACTGCGCGAAAGCGTTTCCATGAGGCGTTTTGTATTGGGCGACAACGGCAATCCTCCCCCGAATTCAATCAGCTCGATGAGCCAAGCATGGTTGCGCAGTATGGCTTGCCGATAACTGGCATCGTCCTTGGGAACAATAGCGAGATGCTTCACTGGCTTGGGCTGAATGCGACCAAGCTTATTCAGTTGTTCAATGTGCTTGCGGCGGGCGCTGATTTCCTTTCGGGCGAAACGTTGCAAGCGCGGTTCCGCTCCCTGATATTGCTCCGAAGTGGCGACAGCATGTTGTAGCGTGACAGATACCGCCTGGATAAGATCTCCTTCCGATTTGAGCGAGACGGATTGATCCAATACATCACTCTTGGCCACGGTGCTGACCAGCAAGCCGGAAAGCACGCCTATATGAATAAGTAGTGTTCTCAAGGCATTACCCCTCGATCTTGGCTGCCCATTTTTCGCTGCAGCGCTTGGTTGATCCATGGCTCCGCCACGCTGGCCAGAATCAGCAGCGCGGCGCCACTTACAACGAATACGTCGGCCAAATTGAACGCCGGCCAGTGCCAGCCCTGCCAATGAAAATCCAGGTAGTCCACCACCGCGCCAATGCGCAGGCGGTCGATGACATTGCCCAGTGCTCCACCAATCACGCAAACGTAGGCCGCCGTTTCAAGCCGGCTGTGCACCCCTCGCCACAACCCAAACAGCAATAGGGAGCTTACTGCGGCGCCTAGCCCGACGAACAGGTAACGTTGCCAGCCCCCGGCATCGGCCAGGAACGAAAAGGCCGCGCCCGAATTCAGGACATGAACGAGGTTAAAGAAGGAGCTGACTTCGATGCTCGCGCGTAAGGGCATCAGCGTTTCAATCGCATATTTTGTGGCCTGATCCAGGCACACTAGCGACCCGGCAAACAGATACCACACAGCAACAAGGTGTTTAGAAGAGAAGGTGGTGGGCATGGTGTGGGGCATAGAGTTTCGGTACAGAGATTCAGGCACTCTCGTGAAAAAGCAGGGAGCCACGGACGATTAACCGCAAGCCTTGCCGCACTGAGCGCAGAACTTGCTACCGCTCGGCACGGCAGTACCACACTGCGTGCACTTGGCGGGTATCAGTGACGTACCGCATTGCTGACAAAATCGGGCGCTACCGGCGTTAGGCGCCTGGCAACTTGAACAGGCGATGGCTCCGACATTTCCAGCAAGAATTCTGCCGTCGTTGACGCCGGCTGGCGTGCCGGTGCCGCAGCCAGCCACGTTTTGTCCTCCGTGACCCCATCCGTGGCTATCGCTACGCTGACTTCGATGATGATCGTCCCTGCCGTGATGACCCCCATGCTGGCTTTCACGATGATGACCACCCAACAACATGTCCAGGAAACCCATATTCATTCTCCACGTTAAAACTGAATTCTCGGCACGCCCCGCTGGAGGAATGCCATCCATGCCATCACGGCCGTGCTACTTGCGCAGCAAGCGTAGTCCATTGAACACGACCAGCAGGCTCCCCCCCATGTCCGCGAAGACGGCCATCCACAGCGTTGCATGACCGCTCAACGCCAGGCCAAGAAAAACAACCTTGATACCCAGCGCCAAAGCAATGTTTTGCTTCAACACCGCCGCCGTCTGCCGGCTCAGGCGGATGAATCGCGCGATCTTGCCCGGGTCGTCGTCCATGATGGCAACGTCGGCCGTTTCCAGTGCAGTTGCCGTACCGGCTGCGCCCATGGCAAAACCAATATCGGCACGCGCCAAGGCCGGCGCATCATTCACCCCGTCACCGACCATGCCGACGGCACCATAGCGCTCCTTCAGTTCGGCAATGGCGGCTTGCTTGTCTTCCGGCATCAGGTTGCCGCGTGCGTCCTGTATCCCGGCTTGATCGGCAATCACCCGTGCGGTCGCCGGATTGTCGCCGGTCAACATCACTGTTTCGACGTGCAGCGCCTTGAGGTCTGCGACGGCTTGCCGGCTCTCTGGTCGGACAGTGTCGGCCACCCCGAAGATCGCCACCGGTCCGGTGACCGCAACCAGAACGACGGCAGTCTTGCCGGAATTTTCCAGTACGGCCAGTTGGGCTTCCAACGCCGGTGAGCAAACGCCAACCTCTTCAACCAGGCGGTGATTGCCCAAAAGCCACTCTTTACCGTCGACGAGTCCTTTAACGCCGCGGCCGTTGAGCACCGCGAAATCTTCAACGGGCAACAGTGATATCCCCGGTTGCCGCTCTCGCCAGCCGTTGACCAGAGCTTGGGCCACCGGATGCGTACTATGCTCATCCAGGCTGGCCGCAATCAGCAGAGCTTGATCGATAGGCGCATTGCCGAATGGTATAGCATCGGTAAACGCCGGTTTGCCTTGAGTCAAGGTTCCGGTTTTGTCCAAGGCCACGGCTTTCAGCAGACGGCCCCCTTCGAGGTAAGCCCCGCCTTTAATGAGAATGCCATGCCTGGCCGCCGCCGCAAGACCGCTGACCACAGTGACCGGCGTGGATACCACCAGAGCGCACGGGCAGGCAATAACCAGAATGACCAGCGCCTGATAAACCGAATCGCCCCACGCGGTGCCGAACAGGAGCGGGCCCAGGACGGCGACCAAAGCTGCCAAGACAACCACGGCGGGGGTGTAGTAGTGGGCGAATTGATCGACGAAGCGTTGGGTGGGCGCCCGTTGCGATTGGGCCTCCTGAATCGCCGCCGCAATGCGCGCCAGCGTGCTGTCACCGGCTGCGGCGGTAACAGTCGCTTCTACCACGCCGTCAGTCACAATACTGCCCGCGTAGAGCGGGTCACCGACCTGTTTATCCACCGGCAGGCTCTCGCCGGTAATCGGCGCCTGATCCAGAGCGGCGTGACCGGATTCGACACGGGCGTCGAGTGGTACGCGCGCACCGGTACGTACCCGGATGCGGCTGCCCATGGCTACCCTAGCCAATGCTTGCTCTTGCCATCCCTCAGCGGTTTGTACCTCAGCGGTTTCCGGAGCCAATGCGGTCAGCGATTTGATCGCATTGCGCGCCCGTTCTAGCGACAGCGCCTCGATGGCCTCGGCTACGGCGAACAGAAACACCACCATCGCCGCTTCTGGCCATTTGCCGATGATGACGGCACCGATCACCGCCAGGGACATCAGAAAATAGATGTTGAGCGTCAGGTTCTTGAGCGCAATCCAGCCTTTCTTCAGCGTCGGCAGACCGGCGCACACGATGGACAGTGCGGCCAGTACGATCACTCGCACAGAAGTTTCCTGCCCGGTGGTCCAGGCGACGATTTCGGCACCAACGGCGGCCGCGCCGCTGAGCGCCAGCAGGATTTTCATCCGGTCACTCAATGCCGGCGGCAATACGGCTACGGGGGCGCCCGTTTCGAGCAGGCTGGGCGCCATATCCAGGCTGTTCAGTGCAGTAGCAATCGACAGAGGGTCGTCGAGGCGGTGGTAGACCGTCAGCTCCCGAGCGATCAGATTGAAGTCGAGGCGAACAACGCCGGGCATCGATTCCAGGCGGTTGCGAATCAGTCGTTCCTCGGTGGGGCAATCCATCTTGTCGATGCGGTAGCGCACTCGGCTGGCGTCTTCTGGTGGCGGGGCCTTTTTGTCCTGAACCACGCTACGACTGGCTCCCGTCGCCGGAGCGCAACACGCATCGGCTTCTTGCGGATGTTGGTGCCCAGATTGATGGCCATCGGGAGCACCCCCGCAGCATTTTGGCGTTTCCTGCACGTGGATAGGAAATACGGGTTTGGATTTGATCTGGGGGTTCATGGTTGCATTACTCCGGGAACGATGCCACCATTTGATAGCCTGTAGCTACTACGGGGTCAAGCACTTCTTGGAAAGGCATAAGATGAGAATCGGAGAACTGGCAAAGCAGAGTGGCAGCGACGTTGAAACGGTGCGCTTTTACGAGCGTGAAGGATTGCTCGACGCGCCAGCGCGGGAAACCAATGGTTACCGTTGTTACACTGAAACCCATCTTGTACAACTCAACTTCATCCGCCATTGCCGCTCGCTGGGTATCGGATTGCCGGATGTGCGTACCTTGCGCAGCTTTCAGGTGAGCCCTGAGTCGGCCTGTGAAGAAATCAACCAGTTGATTGACAAACAGATCGGACGCATTCACCAGCAAATCGAAACATTTCGCCTGCTTGAGCAGCAACTGCGCGCATTGCGTGACACCTGTCACGCCAACCAGAAAGCTAGCGAGTGCGGCATCATGCGCAACTTGGCTCAAGCGGCGGAAGGGGAAAGCTGCTCTTGTCATCCAGTGACCCACACAAACCAATCGTAAGTAGTAAAAAACAAAAACACGCTATTCATAGGGTTCCCCGGCATGTCTACGCCAGATCCATCGAGCGGTTGTAACGCTCAGTTTGCACGTCGAGCAGTCCGAGTACCGAATGAAACAGGTTGTCGTGCGTTGCCGGCAATACCGCACGATGGCGCAGGCAATCGGTAGCATGAGGGAACGAGCGGCCGGCAAGCAGCGACCGCCAGAACAACCCGTTGCAGGTAATCGAAAAATAGAGACTGACAACCAGGGCCAGGGTCTCAATCCGTAGCACCGGTTGCCAGTGATGGCCCTTTCCGATGAGTGGCGAAAATCTGCTCATTGCCACGTTGTATCTCAGAACAATCAACCTGCGTTCCCTTGTTCCTGAACCAGCCGTCTTCCTCCATTGAAACGCTTATGCCAATAGTTGACATCCATGCTCTCGACGCGAACTACACCTCCGGTGGACGGGGAATGCAGGAATTGGCTGTTCCCGAGGTAGATGCCGACGTGTGAGAACGCCCGATTCAAGGTATTGAAGAAAACGAGATCGCCCGGCATCAACTCTTGTTTGCTGACCTCGTTTCCGGCTTTGGCCATCTCGCCGGCAGTTCTGGGTAACGACAACCCCATGGCAGTGCCAAACACTTTCTTGACAAGTCCACTGCAATCAAAACCACCCGATTCTGGGCCGTTCCCCCCTTTCCGATAACGGATACCTAGATAACCAAGTCCCGTGTCGATCAGAGAGGCAACGCTGTCCGAGGTAGAGGAAATCGCCGTCGTGGTGCCGGAAGTCAGCCGTTGCAGCAGATGCTCACGGTTGGAGGTTGCGAACGGGGTCGGAACGCCCGTTAACTCTTGTGCTCCCGCCACAGGGGTCATGGCGATCCATAGCACAGCAGGAATAAAAATACTGGTAAATGAATTCATGGACAAAATGGTATAGGCCGTAACAATTTCTCAACGGCTGCCGGTCAAGAACAGAATCAGACGGGCAACGGGAAATTGCCGGTGGCGTAAACGCTCACCAGCACGGCGGACAGCTCATATTCGACACGCCGGGGATGGATAATCGCCGGAATTTCGCTAAGCCGGTCAGGGATGAACTGCGCGCCGGATTAGGCGTGCAGAAGCCACTTGGGCCGATCGGGGGGTATGGAAAACGCGGAGAAATTGGGGGCAGCAGACGCAGGTGTTGGAAGTAATGATGCAGTCAGCGTCAACGGACTTACTTCGCCGTTTGCGATGACACAGTGCCCGAGGTGGCAGAGCGTGCAGTCGCCATGCGGTGTCGATGGGGCACTACCACCATCGCTGCGTGATTCGCTCGGATTCGATACATCGCTGGCGTCATGTGAGCAGCGTTCGAAGTGATATTCAAATGACTCGTGCTGCGAATACGGGAAAACGACCGCCCAGGAAGTCTGGAGAGGCAGCATCAGCACGAAGAGAATCAGAAGAAAGCGTTTCATCAGCGGCGGATTCTATAGGGCAAAGGCAGTTTTCTGCAAGTTACGGAAAATACGCGTGGCAAGGGGTTGCATTGCCTTGGTCGTGGAGATCCCATTTATGGGCGATGCCGTTGCAACCGATCCGGCAGGGAGAAAGCCCCACCCCATTGTTTGTGGAAGCAAACGTGTAGACAAGAATCCTCCGTCGAGGGGCGGAGTATCACTACAGTCGAACCCGGCGCTACATGGCCTAGCCAAGGCCAAAAATGCGTCACTAACCTTTTCCGAGACCGTTCCGAGCTCGCCCTGCAGCGAAGCTACATCGGGTGTCGCCGAGCCAGAAAAAGCCCAATATTCTTTCACCTTACCCCACAAGCGCCACGCGTAAGGTAATGGCTGAGATAATCTGCGGCCAGATTTCCGGTGACGTAAAAAATTTATGCGTTTTTGTTGAACGTCTTGGCCGCCCATTCGATACCGTGGGAGTGACGGCCAAAATCACCGTATCAACATCGAGCCGCGGAGAATTCTAACTCGCGTGTTCCAGATGCAGATCGGAGTAGAGCGCAAATCGCATGAGGTGTGTTTATCACAATCTAGGGGAGGAATACGGTCTCCGTTACAATAAGTAAAGAATCCCGAACAAGATTCTGGGAAACATAACGCTCGGGAAGCCTGCTCATCGCACCCTAAATGCGATGAGTCCAACTTTCAATGGCTGCTGATCAAACTGGTGTGGTCACAACGTAACGTTTTGCGCCTCGATGAACCAAATTGACGACTATCTTAATGCCGCAAACCGGGAAAACACCCGCCGCAGCTATGTTTCTGCGATTCAACATTTCGAAGTCGAATGGGGTGGTTTTCTTCCGGCCACGGTCGACGCCATTCTCCGTTATCTCACCGATCACGCGCGCACGTTGTCACTCAATACGCTTCGTCACCGCTTGGCCGCGTTGTCGCGTTGGCATCATGACCATGGATTTCCTGACCCGACCAAGGCGCACAAGGTCAGACAAGTCCTCAAAGGGATTCGGACGCTCCATCCCGCGCAGGAAAAACGCGCCAAACCGCTTGAACTGATGGTGTTGCAACAGATCAGCGACTGGCTTGAGGACGGTATTGAGGTAGCCACTGAGCGCAAGGACCAGGGCAGCATCCTGCGCCACACCCGTGACCGAGCCTTGGTTCTTTTGGGATTTTGGCGCGGTTTCCGATCAGACGAGTTGGTCAACCTTCGGGCCGAAAACATCAAAATCACGCCGGGCGAAGGTCTGACCTGCTATTTGGCGCGCAGCAAAGGGGACCGCCAGCTTGAAGGACGCGAGTTCTCTTGCCCGGCACTTTCCCGTCTTTGTCCGGTTACCGCCGTACAAGCCTGGCTGGCCGCCTCGCGACTGAGCGAAGGACCGCTCTTTAGCGGCATCAATCGCTGGGGGCAATTGTCTGGGAAGCCCATGCAGCCCAGCAGCATCATTCCGTTGCTACGTAATTTGTTGACCTCTGCCGGCGTGGATCGTGCCGAGGACTACAGCAGTCATTCCCTGCGGCGCGGCTTTGCCGACTGGGCGCGCACCAGTGGCTGGGATATCCAGGAGTTGATGAGTTACGTCGGCTGGCGCGATGTCAAAGCCGCCATGCGCTATTTGGACGGCGCCGATGCTTCGCTGAAAATCCGCTTCGAGCGCGGGCTGCTGCCGGCGCCATCTGTGGGTACCGTTCCGTCGCCAACCGTCGTGCCTCAGTTGCCGCCGGTTGCTACGCCACCGCTTACCCTCATTGAGGTCTCGACCAGCCTTTCTCCGTTCAGTGGCCCCGGGCGTGGGTTGGCCCGGGTGCAACGCTTGATCGTCGAAACCTGCCTGGCTCGCTATCAGGTCCACAAACTGGATAGCGCCGGGACAGTGTGCAGGTATCGAATTTCGGTTCCCGAGCCGTCACGTGAGCTTCTTGACGACCATCTTTATAACTTGCTTGACGACATGCATCAGGTCGCCGATTCCAATCAGTTTTTCCTGGAAGCCACGTGCCGCAATCCAGCTACCGGAGACCATTGGGATTAGGGTGCGATAACGCCAGACAGCATTTTCCGGTAGTTTCCGATGACTCAAGTTCACGAGACGGCCTATCCAAGGCTAAAGAGCGATCCGTCGCCACAAGATCTTGAAGGCGTTTACACCTTAACCGCAGAAGAAATCGCGTTTGTCGACCGGCACGCCAAACGACCGGCCGCCCGCGCCGTGGCCTTCATCTACCTGAAGCTTTATCAACGTCTCGGATACTTTGAGCGGATCGCGAGAATACCGCCGCTGATACGCGATCACATCGTCGCCCAGGCGGGATATCCGCGTGGCCCGCGGCTTCAGGAGTTGCGACGATTTGAGGACTCCGGCGCCAGACAAACCCTGATCACGGCACTGCGGCGCTATCAGAATGTTCGACCGCTCGACAGACCTGGCCAAGCCTGGCTCGAACACATTGCCGAAACGGCCGCCGACAGCCGGCACGTCGTGGCCGACATCATCAACGTCATGCTGGAAGAGCTGGTTCATCACCGCTACGAACTGCCGGCGTTCTCTACCCTGGACCGCATTGCGGGTCGCGCCCGGGAAAAAACCAACGATGCGCATTTTGCCAGTATTACCCGGCAGCTCGATCCCAAGATCAAGCCGCTCATCGACGCCCTGTTCAAGGTCAAAACCGGCGATGCAAGTACCGGTTGGAACCTGTTGAAACGCGAACCAAAAAAGCCTACGAATAAAGAAACGCGCTTCTATCTCCAACACATCCGGCGTCTCCAGCTGCTGGTCGAACAACTGCCCAAGCCGGAGATTCCGGTACCCAAACTACGGCAATATCGCTTCATCGCGCGCGCCATGGACGCCAGCGAGATGGCTGAACTCAAGCCCCAGAAGCGCTACGCCCTAGCGGTAATCTTCATCCGCGCACAATACGCGCAAAGCATGGATGACGCGGCCGATCTGTTCGTGCGTTTGCTTCAGAATCTGGAGAATCACGCGCGGACGAAATTGCTCGCCTATCAACAGGAGCATCTTCAGCAGACCGATCAATTGGTAGAGCAGTTGAAGGAGATCCTGCTGGCTTACCGCATCGATGGCAACGATCGCCAGCGCGTCGAGGCCATTGCGTCCAGCCTGGTCGCTGATGTGGACGCGTTGCTCACGATCTGCGATGAGCACATGGCCTTCGCCGGTAAGAATTTCGTGCCATTTCTGGTGAATCCCTACAAAGCCATCCGTGCCCAGCTTCTCAATTGTATCGAGATCATCTGCCCGAAAAGCACGAGCGAGGACGATGTCCTGGTCCGGATGATTGACGTGCTGCGAACATTGCGCAGCAGCCGGTCGGAAACTATTCCGCTGTCGATGACAGGACTCGATGAGGACGCGGATTTCAGGTGGATGTCGACGGTCTGGAAGAAACTGGCGATCGTCAAAGGCATTATTCATCGTCGCTATTTTGAACTGGCGGTGCTCTACGGAATCCGCGATGAACTGAAATCCGGCGACCTCTACATACAGCACGGCGAACGTTACGACGACTACCGGGAACAACTGGTCGATGATGAAACCTTCAACGAAGAGCTGGCGCCGTATGGCGACGTGACGGGAGTCGAAATTGAGCCCAGCCTTTTCGTGGGCGCGTTGAAGACGGCCATGATCGCCACAGCTGCTGAGGTTGACGCTGGTTTCCCGCAAAATGCCCACGCCGAGATTGTCGATGGGCGGCTGATCCTTAAAAAGCCACCCGCCAGTGAGCTGCCGGCCGGCATCAAGACCATCGACTTGTTGATCTCGGAGCGGATGGAAAACATCAGCATTGTGGACGTGCTGATCGACGCCGAGCGGTGGTTACAACTCCACAAATTGTTTCGGCCGCTGGCGGGAACGGAAAGCCGGATCGAAGAATTGCGCCCTCGGGTGATTAGTACGCTCTTCTGCTATGGTTGTAATCTCGGTCCCACGCAGACTGCGCGCTCGATTCGAGGCATGAGTCGCAAGCAGGTCGCTTGGCTGAATCTGAAATACGTGACCGAGGACGTACTGGAACAGGCCATCGTCAGGGTCATCAATGCGTACAACAAGTTCGAATTGCCGGGGTACTGGGGATCGGGCAAGCACGCTTCAGCGGACGGCACGAAGTGGAATCTGTATGAACAGAACCTCCTGTCCGAGCACCATATCCGCTACGGCGGGTACGGCGGAATAGGCTACTACCACGTCTCGGACAAGTTCATCGCGCTGTTCAGTCACTTCATTTCCTGCGGCACCTACGAAGGGACGCATATTTTGGATGGGCTGATGAGCAACAATTCAGACATCCAGCCCGATACGGTCCATGGAGATACCCAGGCCCAGAGTTATACGGTTTTCGCGTTGGCCCATCTACTCGGGATCAAATTGATGCCGCGTATCCGGGGCATCAAGGATCTGGTCTTTCACCGGCCGGCCACGGGAACGACCTACCAGCACATCGACAGGCTATTCAGTGACGGAATCAACTGGCAACTAATCGAAACGCATTTGCCCGACATGCTACGCGTCGCGGTCTCCATCAAGCTCGGAAAGATCTCTGCTTCGGCGATTCTCCGGCGCCTGGGGACCTACAGCCGGAAAAACAAGCTGTATTTCGCGTTTCGGGAATTGGGCAAGGTTATCCGGACGCAGTTCTTGCTGAAATACATCGGTGACGTGGAACTACGTAAGATGATTCAGTCGGAGACCAACAAGTCTGAACAATTCAATGGTTTCGCGAAAACGCTATTCTTCGGCGGGGAGGGGATCATTGCGGAAAATATCAGGCATGAGCAGCGCAAGGTGGTGAAGTACAACCACCTGGTTGCCAATATGGTGATCTTGCATAACGTGGTCGGGATGAGCCGGGTACTGAAGGCGCTTCAGGAGGAAGGCATCCAAATCAACCAGGCAATATTGGAAGGGCTGGGTCCGTATCGCTTGCAACACATCAACCGGTTCGGCGACTACACACTCGACTTCCGTAGAAAGTTAGAATCCTTGAAGGCGGATTTTAGGATTCTCGAAGACGAAACAAATAGTTAAGCTGCTTTTTGCTGTTTTTTACATGAATCCCGGCCGACCCTCGAACACGGCCGGCGATGCCTTGCCAGTTGCGCAGCTCGGCCGCGCCTACGCAAGCGTGATAGTCGACATTGACCACGCGGAAAAGGTGGTCGACGGCGTTTCGGAAGGTGGCGACTTTAACGATCATCGGAAATTCTCCGGTTGTAGACCTTGGCGGAATGCCCGGCCTTCAAGTGCTATATTAGGGCATTATGCCCTATGCTGTCAAGTGTTTGGCGCTCGTCCTGGTCGAAACGTTTTGACTCTTGAGGGGCGGTAGCGGCTGGCCTGGCCGACCTCCTTCTTGGCGTTCAACCTGCGGCGGTTGTGCACCGCCGGCCTTCCAGTCAGGCGCAAGCCGTGCCGCTGCCTCGGCTTGAAATCCGGGGAGTCCAGAGGGGCGGTAGCCCCTTTGGGCATAGCGCAGCGTAAGCGCACGAACTCTTCACCAGGCGCTCGTCGCCTGGTGGGCCAACACGGTCGCGCCAACGGCGCGCACGATTGCGGGGTGAGGCCGCTACGCGGCCGAGGGGCGCAGCGCCCTGGGGGGATGGGAGGACGGCGAAGCCGGCCGGGAGGGATCGAGAAGGGGGGGTTTCCCCCCCTTCGGCGGCCTCTTTTTTCAGCGCGCCCGATTTTTGCCTTTGTTGCCTATTTTTTCAGCAAGCCGGTTATGTATTTTGGTTATAAACGGTTAACCCCGGTTAGAAGAAGGGTTAGCGGCCTCGAAAAACGGTGCTAACCCGTTGTCACGCCAAGGAAAACGGAAAAGCTGCCGCCCCTCATCAGTCAATAGTCGCGCCCCTCAAGAGTCAATACTTCGCCCCTCAAGAGTCAAAAAAACGCCCCTCATCAGTCAATAGTCGCGCCCCTCAAGAGTCAATAGCAAACAGGGGTTGCCAACAGGGTTATCCCCAGAAACTGTGGATAAATCCACTCCGGCGGCTGCTGGATGCACCAGGAAACGGCCGAAAACAGGCCGCGCCCCTCAAGAGTCAATAGCGCGAGGCCGCTGCAAGCCCCTTGCCGCCCCTCAAGAGTCAAAAGCTGCCCCTCAAGAGTCAAACGGCCGGAAGTTGTCCACCGGCCATCCACAAGCATCGTCGTTTCTGGCGAGGCTGCAGCTCATCATCGCCATTTGTGGCGATACTCGATGACGTGGCCAGCATCGCCAGTTCTGACGATGCCAGATCCGCAACGGTTGCCGCCGGCCGACCAGGCCGGCGAGGGCATGGCGTGCGCGCCGTGCCAGCTCGGGGATAAGCCAAGCGGCAAAGGGGGTGCCCGAAGGGCTGCCCCTTGTTGAGCGTGGAAAGGCGCTGGAAGCCCCGGAGCGCAGCGGAGAGGGGAGAGACTAGCCGGCAGCGCCGGCGACGGCTCGATGCGCAGCACGACATAGCCGGTTTTCGCGCCCGCGAAAATTCCCCGGCCGCCCCTCATCAGTCAAAAAAAACGGGAGCCGAAGCCCCCGCGTGATCTGCTCGATCTAGAAACCCTACCGCTCGCAATACACCAGGTCATCCTTGATCCAAACGCCTTTGACCAAGCCACTCTTCTGCAACTCGGTGCACGAGTCGTTGGCCTGCTCTCGCCATTTCTTCGCCAGCGCAACATCGGACGCGCACATTTGCTTGAAGGTATCCAACGCCAAGGGGAAAGGCTCCTTGTGAGTCGAAAAGTAATCGAACATCCGCCGCGTAATGGCCGACAACTTCCGGTATTTCTCCCAAACAACCTTTGCGTAATGCCCACCAGCAAAGAAAAGCACCATTTCTTCCTCAAGCAAGACCCAGCAGCGGGACTTGCGTTTCTCGGACTGCTCCACAAAGCCAAATTTCCGAATCAGGGAAACCGCGATCTTCCCGACACGTTTGGAAGAGAACTTGACCGCCGTAGCTGTCAGCCGAGTCAAGCAATCCTCCACGCGCTTGTAATACTGCCCATTGACCGGCCAGCCCAAATCCTTACAGAACTCATAGAGCGTGAAGGTCACGACTTCACCGACCGGCACGCGCTTTGCGTATTCCAAGACTTGCAGAAAGACAAGCTCATCGTCATAGGCGCGCAGTTCCTCGCCGGTGTAGCTCATGCGCACATCGCGCATGACGTGGAAAAGCACCTCGTCTTTCAGCTCACGGCGCGGGGCGCGCTTATTGCGAACCGTGAAGAGCGCCGACCGGGCAAAGTCGTTAGGCATGCCGCGTTGGTTATCGCCCCACGGTGCGAGGTCGAACAGGGAAAGCTGCAAGCTCTTCATCTGTTCTTTCGTGTGCTTGAGCAAGGCCGCGTCCTGGGCCTGCTCAACGGTCACGGCCAGCGCGTCGGTGGCCGTCTTGCTGTGCTTTGTAGCCATGTCACTCTTCCTTTCGCCGGCCAAGCCGTTGACGTGCTGCGCGACCGCCTCAATGAACGTCTGCCGCCGCTCTGCGGTGGCAGGGGCCGGCGGTTCCGCCGGCCGCGCCGGTGCGGCCTCGGGCTGCGCCGGCGGGGTCAGCTCGAACAGTTCACCGACCGGCTTGAAAGCTGACCGACCAGGGGAAGCGCCGGCCTTCTTGGCCGGCTTTTCCTTCCCGGCGGGCTTGGTTTCTTGCCCGGCGGTGCCGGACTCGCGCCGGGCGGCCGCCGTGCGTGCGGCCAGCGCGGCAGCATCGCCGGGGGGAAGCCCCCCGGCGATCAACTTGCGCTTGTATTCTTGCTCGTCGAAAGTATCCGGCATTTGCTGGTTCCCTGGTCGGTTCTTGCGGGCTTACTGGCCGTGGCTAGGTGCCTTCGTATCGAGATATTCGATTTCCTCGGCAATGAAGTCAAAGCCGTACTCGGTCTTGTCGCCCTTTTCGTACTTGGTCGGCTCGATGCGCCCCTGGACAAAGACCTTGGAACCTTTCCCAAGGTACTTGCCGGCGTTCTCGGCCAGGGAGGCAAACGACTTGATGCGGAAAAAGTCGGTTGCTTCTTTCTTCTCGCCGCCTTCGCCGCGCCAGGTGCGGTTTACGGCCATGTCGAAAACGGCGCGCTTGCTTGTTTCGCTTTGGCGAAACTCGGTATCGCGGGTAAGATTGCCGATAAATTGGAAGAGGTTATGGCTCATGCATAGACTCCGTGGATTGTTGGAATCCGTAGTTTAGCTAAACCGCTTCCATAGGTCAAGAACTTTAGCGGCTAAAATTGCCGCTCGCTCCCGGATGATGGTGGCCCTTGTATAACTACATTTTCTTTACGAACGTGCTGCGGCTCTTAGATGAGCTGCACATGACAAAGCATGAACTCTCCGAACGCTCGGGAGTTTCAATCTCATTCCTTTCCGACCTGACGACCGGGAAGGCTAACCCGTCCTTGAAGGTCATGGAGGCGATTGCGAAGGCATTGGAAACACCGCTGCCGCTGCTTCTCGAATCGACCGACTTGGACAAGGCCGCGCTTGATGCGCTGGCCGGCGGCAAGGCCGTTAGTAGCGTGCCAGCCGGCTATCAGCGCGTTTCTGCCATTCTCCCGGACTATCATGCCTTCCTCGTAAAGCAATGGGCCGAAGAAACACGAAAGAAACTACAAGGTTCATGACGCCAAGCTAGGGCGGCGATACTAACGAAAGTAATAGGCCGGTGAGCTTCACCGGCCTTTTTTTTAGCCGCTAAAAATCTTCGGCCCGCCGCCGACCGAAGCGCAAGCGCCCCGTAAGCCGCGCCGGGCAAGGAAAGCCAGCCGCCGCGCCTTATGCAAGTCGTCTTTACGGACGTGTCACCTTCCGACATTCCCCCTTGCTTGCAGAAAAAAAGAATCCGGTATATCGTAAAGCCCGTGATATGATTCGCCATCTGCATACAAGGGTAGGACGCCATGACGGAACAAAAAGAGTTCGACAGCATTAAGGAGCGGGCGAAGAAGAAGCTCGAACGCGACATGGGGGCAGAGCTGCTTGCCGCGCTTTATGACCCCAAGACTGTCGAAATCATGCTGAACGCTGACGGTAAGGTTTGGCAGGAACGCCAAGGCGAGCGGGCGCGTTTCATCTGCAAGCTGCGTGTCGCCCAGGCGCAAGCCATCATCGAAACGATTGCCGGCTTTCACGGCAAAGAAGTCACCAAGAACAATCCGCTGCTTGAGGGTGAATTCCCACTTGACGGCTCACGGTTTGCCGGCCAGCTCCCCCCGGTGGTGCGCGGCCCGACCTTCGCCATTCGTAAGAAGGCGACGGCGATTTTCACGCTCGAACAATACGTGTCGGCCGGCATCATGACGGAGGCGCAACGCCTCTCCATCATCCAGGCCGTGGGCGATCATCGGAACATCCTGGTAATCGGCGGCACCGGCTCGGGCAAGACCACGCTGGTCAACGCGATCATCAATCAGATGGTGATTCAAGACCCGACCGAACGGGTTTTCATCATCGAGGACACCGGCGAGATTCAATGCTCGGCCGAAAACCACGTCCAGTACCACACCAGCATCGACGTATCCATGACGATGCTGCTGAAAACCACTTTGCGTATGCGCCCCGACCGGATTCTGGTTGGCGAGGTTCGAGGGGAAGAGGCCCTTGATCTGCTCGATGCCTGGAACACCGGACACCCCGGCGGCGCTGCAACTCTGCACGCGAACAGCGCGCAAGAGGGCCTGACTCGTTTGAAGTCGCTTGTTTCTCGCAACAAGTCGGCTCCTTCCGAGATTGAACCGCTGATTGGCGAGGCGGTTCATGTCGTCGTTCATATCGCCAGAACACCCGAAGGCCGGCGCGTGCAGGAAATCCTAGAGGTTTCCGGGTACAGCAACGGTCAGTACATCACCAAAACCCTGTAAGCCTTAAAGGAGCAACTTCAAATGCAACTCGCATTCCCGACCTTCACCCTCAACCGCAACGCCGTTTTCTGGATTGGCCTGGTTGCCATCCTGGCGTTCTTCATGCTGGCCCCCCAGCACGCTTTCGCCTCGGAAGGTACGGGCGGCTCGCTGCCCTATGAAAGCTGGCTGACCAACCTGCGCAACTCCGTCACCGGCCCCGTCGCCTTCGCGCTGTCGATCATCGGCATCGTGGTCGCCGGCGGCATCCTGATTTTCGGCGGCGAACTCAACGGCTTCTTCCGCACGCTGATCTTCATCGTCCTGGTCATGGCCCTGCTGGTCGGCGCTCAAAACATGATGGGCACCTTCTTCGGTCGTGGCGCTGAAATCGCCGCTGTGATGGATGGCCTCATCCAACAAGGCCAGCTCGTCGCCTCGGCCATCGCCAACGGGAAGGCTGCGTAAGCATGGCCCTGCGCACGATCCCCATTCGTAGGGCCGGCAACCGAGAAAACCTGTTCATGGGTGGTGATCGTGAGCTGGTGATGTTCTCGGGCCTGCTGGCCGGGGCGCTGATTTTCAGCGCCCAAGAAGTACGGGCTACGGTGTTCGGCATCGCCTTGTGGTTTGGCGCGCTCTTCGCGTTCCGCCTCATGGCGAAGGCCGATCCCAAGATGCGCCACGTCTATTTGCGGCACCGCCGCTACAAGGCGTATTACCCGGCGCGCTCTACGCCCTTCCGTGACAACACGCCAAGCCAAGGGAAGCAATACAAATGATCGAAGCAATCGCTTTCACCATTGCTGGCTTCGGCGCTGTCCTGTTGTTCATCCTCTTTGGTCGAATCCAAGCGGTCGATGCTGAATTGAAGCTGAAAAAACATCGCTCGAAGGACGCCGGCCTTGCCGATCTGCTCAATTACGCCGCCGTGGTCGATGACGGCGTGATCGTGGGCAAGAACGGTTCATTTATGGCCGCCTGGCTGTATCGAGGGGATGACAACGCCAGCAGCACCGACGAACAGCGCGAAATGGTGTCGTTCCGCATTAACCAGGCGCTCGCCGGCCTGGGTAACGGCTGGATGGTGCACGTCGATGCCGTGCGCCGCCCAGCTCCCAACTACTCGGAAAGGGGCCTGTCGCATTTCCCCGATCCGGTTTCCGCTGCAATGGACGAAGAGCGCCGCCGGCTCTTCGAGGGCCTGGGCACGATGTACGAGGGTTATTTCATCCTCTCCGTTACCTGGTTCCCGCCGGTGCTTGCTCAACGCAAGTTCGTTGAACTCATGTTCGATGACGACGCCGTTGCGCCCGACCACAAGGCCCGCACCAAGGGCCTGATTGAGCAATTCAAGCGCGAAGCCCGCAACATTGATGGGCGTCTGTCCTCGGCGGTCAAGCTCACGCGCTTGAAAGGCCAGAAGATGACCAACGAGGACGGTTCGGAAGTCACGCAAGATGACTTCCTGAGCTGGTTGCAGTTCTGCGTCACTGGCCTGCATCACCCGGTCTTGCTGCCGAGCAATCCGATGTATTTGGACGCCGTTCTTGGCGGGCAAGAAATGTGGGGTGGGGTGGTGCCGAAGATCGGCCGCAACTTCATCCAGGTTGTCGCCATTGAGGGCTTCCCCTTGGAGTCCACGCCGGGGATTCTGAGCGCCCTTGGCGAGCTGCCTTGTGAATATCGCTGGTCGTCGCGGTTCATCTTCATGGATCAGCACGAATCCATTAAGCACCTGGACAAGTTCCGCAAGAAGTGGCGGCAGAAGGTGCGCGGGTTCTTTGACCAGGTATTCAACACCAACACCGGCGCAGTCGATCAAGATGCGCTGTCGATGGTGGGCGATGCGGAAGCCGCCATTGCCGAAGTCAATAGCGGTTTGATCGCGGTGGGCTATTACACCAGCGTCGTCGTCCTCATGGATGAGGATCGGGACAAACTGGAACAGTCTGCACGCCAAGTAGAAAAGGCAATCAATCGCCTGGGCTTCGCCGCTCGCGTCGAAACCATCAACACACTGGAAGCCTATCTTGGCAGCTTGCCGGGTCATGGCGTCGAGAACGTGCGCCGCCCGCTCATCAACACGATGAACCTGGCCGACCTGTTGCCGACTTCCACGATCTGGACGGGCAGCGCAAGCGCGCCGTGCCCGATGTATCCGCCGCTGTCGCCGGCGCTCATGCATTGCGTCACGCACGGCTCCACACCGTTCCGCCTCAACCTGCATGTGCGCGACCTGGGCCATACCTTCATGTTCGGCCCGACCGGCGCAGGCAAGTCGACGCACCTGGGCATCATCGCGGCGCAGCTCCGGCGCTACAAGGGCATGTCGATCTTTGCCTTTGACAAGGGCATGTCCATGTATCCACTGACCAAGGCCACCGGCGGGCTGCATTTCACCGTGGCGGCCGACGACGACAAGCTGGCCTTCTGCCCTCTGCAATTCCTCGAAACGAAGGGGGATCGTGCCTGGGCGATGGAATGGATCGACACCATCCTGGCGTTGAACGGGGTTGAAACCACGCCGGCGCAGCGCAACGAAATCGGCAACGCGGTCATGAGCATGCACGCCAGCGGTGCGCGCACGCTCTCGGAATTCTCGGTGACGATCCAGGACGAGGCGATCCGCGAGGCGATCCGTCAATACACGGTCGACGGCTCTATGGGCCACCTGTTGGACGCCGAAGAGGATGGCCTTTCGCTCTCCGACTTCACTACGTTTGAAATCGAAGAGCTGATGAACCTGGGCGAGAAGTTCGCGCTCCCGGTGCTGCTCTATCTGTTCCGGCGCATCGAGCGCAGCTTGAAGGGTCAGCCGGCCGTCATCATCCTGGATGAAGCCTGGTTGATGCTCGGACACCCGGCCTTCCGCGCCAAGATTCGGGAATGGCTCAAGGTCTTGCGTAAGGCCAACTGCCTTGTGCTGATGGCTACGCAAAGCCTTTCCGATGCGGCCAACTCGGGCATTTTGGACGTGATCGTTGAATCGACTGCGACCAAGATTTTCCTGCCCAACGTCTATGCCCGCGACGAGGACACGGCGGCCTTGTATCGCCGCATGGGCCTCAATGCGCGGCAAATCGAGATTCTGGCGACCGCCGTACCGAAACGACAGTACTACTACGTTTCGGAGAATGGCCGCCGCCTCTATGACCTTGCCCTGGGGCCGCTCGCCCTGGCCTTTGTCGGCGCATCCGACAAGGAATCGGTTGCCACCATCAAGCACATGGAAGCCCGCTTTGGGGATGAATGGGTGCATGAATGGCTGGCTGGCCGTGGCTTGAAACTCAACGATTACTTGGAGGCCGCATGAGCTTCAAAGACACGATCAAGGGCTTGATCTTCAAGAAGCCCGCCCCTGGTGCCGAACGTGATGCCCGCGATCCGCGCCGCTCGAATGAACCGATGAAGGGCGGCCGCCGCGCCGGCGAGGTCGAAAACCCGTACCTGGCCGCTCGCCGTACCTGGAACGATCATGTTGGCTCGGTCGTTTCCCAGCGCCAGACCTGGCAGGTGATCGGCATCTTGTCGCTGATGATCGCGCTCGCCGGCGTCGGCGGCGTGATCGCTATCGGCAGTCAGTCGAAATTCATCCCCTACGTCGTCCAGGTGGACAAGCTGGGCCAGACCATCGCCGCCGGCCCGGTGCAGGCCGCCGACAAGGCCGATCAGCGCGTCGTGCACGCATCTGTCTCGGAATTCATCAACGATGCCCGCATCGTGACCCCTGACGTTGCCTTGCAACGCAAGGCGGTTTTCCGGGTGTACGCGAAGCTGGCCCCCAACGATCCGGCGACCGCCAAGATGAACGAATGGCTGAACGGCAACGAGGATGCCAGCCCGTTCAAGCGCGCCGCGAAAGAAATGGTCAGCGTCGAAATCAAGTCGGTGCTGCCGCAAACCGCCGACACCTGGCAAGTCGATTGGGTGGAAACAACCCGCGACCGTCAAGGGACGGTCAAGGGCCTGCCTGTGACCATGCGCGCCCTGGTCACGACATACACCGCCGACACCACACCGCAGACCACGGATGAACAGTTGCGCAACAACCCGATGAGCATCTACGTCCGTGACTTCTCTTGGTCGCGCCTTCAATGATTACGAGGTCTTTCAACATGAATAAGCATCTTTCCGCTGTGATCCTGGGCGCTGCTCTTGCGGTGCCTGCCCTGGCCCTTGCCGCCCCTGGCGACGATCTGGCCGACAAGTTCTTTTCCAAGAACAACCCGACCTTGAGCGCGCAGGAAAAGGCCGCCCTGGCGATTGCCAAGAAGTGGAACGCCGGCGCAGGCATTCAGCCGTTCGCCGGCCCGAATGGCACCGTGCGCTTCGTCTATGGTGCGCAGCAGCCCAGCATTGTTTGCGCAGTGCTGCAAGTGTGCGACGTGGCCTTGCAGGCCGGCGAGCAAGTGAACTCGATCCAGTTGGGCGACACCGCCCGCTGGACGGTCGAACCGGCCATCAGCGGCAGCGGCCCGACCGAAGTTCTGCACCTCATCATCAAGCCGATGGATGTAGGGCTGGAAACCAGCCTGGTCGTAACTACGAACCGGCGCAGCTATCACCTCAAGCTCCGCTCGCACCGCACCGAGTACATGCCGCAAGTCGCCTTCACCTACCCGGAAGAAGCGCTTGCCAAGTGGGAAACCATCAAGACCCGCGAGCGTGAGGAACGCCAAGACCGAACCATCCCGCAAACCGGCGAGTACCTGGGCGATCTGTCTTTTGACTATGACGTTGACGGCTCCGTGGCCTGGAAGCCGGTGCGCGTCTACAACGATGGCCGCAAGACCATCATCGAAATGCCCAAGGCGATGCAGCAAACCGAATCGCCGTCGCTCCTGGTTGTGCGCAGGGACGGCGGCATCTTCACGGACGCCGAAACGGTAATGGTCAATTACCGGGTGCAGGGCGACCGCTACATCGTGGATACGGTCTTTGACAAGGCGATCTTGATCGCCGGCGTCGGCAGCAGCCAAGACCGCGTGACCATCACCCGGAGGAAGTAACCATGCGCAAGATTGCTTTTGTCGCGGTGTTGGCGCTGGCCCTGACGGGCTGCGCAACAACCTCGCCTTATGGGAATTACCTGCAATCCGCGACCGTGGATCAGCAGAAGCTGGCCGGCGAAGCGGTGAAGCAGCTCGCCACGCTCTGGCCGCCGGCCAAGACGCGCTTCGAGCTGCAACAGGCCACGCCTGACGCCTTCGGCGCTGGTCTGGTCAAGGAACTGCGCGAAAGCGGTTATGCCCTCTTGGAGTTCAACCCGGAAGCGGCCAAGGCAAAAGCCTCGGCATCGACGGAAGCGGCCCCGGCAGTGGAAGCGCCGGCATCGGCTACCAAGGCGCTCCCGCTCCGCTATGTGCTTGACCAGGCCGGAACCTCGAACCTGTATCGCCTGACGCTGACGGTCGGGAATCAATCCATCACCCGGCCTTACCTGGAACAAGACGGCGCGCTTGTGCCGGCGGGCTATTGGGTGCGCAAGGAGTAAGCCATGAGCGAAACAAACGATCAAATGGCCCCCGACACTTCGCCCGGCGAAGTGTCCAAAAAGACCGGCGTGCGCCGGGTCAATAACGTGCCGATGTATCTGCTCGGCGGCGTCCTGGGGCTGTTCCTGCTCGTCATGGCACTGGTTGCCGCCGACCGGGCAGCGAAGCAGAACGAACCCGGCACCGGGCCGAAGGAGAAGGCCGGCAATACCTCGATGTTCGCCAAGGAAATCGCCGGCGAGCAAACGGGCGGCATGATCGAACCAGCTAGACCGCTGATCGTGCCGGAAATGCCGACCGGCCCGGAAGCGGCCCCGGTGATGATCGCCAAGCCCGAGAACCTGGACGCCCCGCCGGCCCCGCCGGGTGGTGGTCATCTGAATGCGCCAGTGCAGGACGATGAAGCCATGCGTATCCGCATGGCGAAGTTGCAGCAGCTCGAAGAGGCGGTAAAGGCCAAAACAGGCGTTCAGGTGGGCGCACCGCGTAGCAGCGGCTCGACACCTGGCGGCCGCTCGCCGGCGACGGGTGCCCCGCAAAGCCGGGCGGAAGTTCTGGCGCGCATTTCCGAAGTCCAGCAGCAAATTAACGCGCAGCGCGAAAGCAACCCGACCGCCGCTTATCAAGAGCGCCTGGCGCAGATTCGCGGCATGGGCGTTGGCGGCAGCGGGGCAGGGCAGGGCGGCGGCTCTGGCGCTCCGCAACTGTTGCAGACCTCGGCCAATGCCGGCAGCGGCAACACGTTCGGGCAGTTCGCCGGCACCGGCAGCGACCGCTGGAAGCTGGATTCCCAGCCCGAAGCACCGCGCACGCCGTTCGAGCTGCGCGCCGGCTTCGTTGTGCCCGCTACGCTGATTTCCGGGATCAACTCCGACTTGCCCGGCCAGATCATGGCCCAAGTCGCGCAAAACGTGTACGACACGCCGACCGGGAAGCATCTGCTCATCCCGTTGGGATCGCGCCTTGTTGGCTCGTATTCCAGCGAAGTGAAGTATGGGCAGGCCCGCGTTCTGGTGGCCTGGCAGCGCATCGTTTTCCCGGACGGTAAGGCAATGGACATTGGAGCCATGCCGGGCGCGGACAGCGCCGGCTATGCAGGCTTCAATGACCAGGTGAATAACCATTATTTGCGCCTGTTCGGTTCCGCCTTCCTCATGTCGGGTGTGACGGCTGGCATCACCTACAGCCAACGTCAAAACCAGACGCAAAGCGCGTTTGGCGCTCCCAGCGCCAGTAGCGCCCTGAGTGAAGCCCTGGGCCAGCAACTCGGCCAAGTCACGGCGCAGATGATCGCCAAGAACTTGTCGATTTCGCCAACCCTGGAAATCCGCCCCGGGTATCGCTTCAACGTCGTTGTCACCAAAGACATGACGTTCTCGAAGCCCTACCGTTCCTTTGACTACTGATTAACACCAAGGAGAAGTTTATGAAGCCGAAGTTTTTAGCCGCTAAAGCCGCCCTGGTTGTCGCCCTGGCCGCCGGTGGTTTCTCGATGCCGGCGCACGCTGGCATCCCCGTCATTGACGGTACGAACCTTGCCCAAAACATCATGACGGCCATTGAAAGCGTGGCCCAAACGCTCAAGCAAATTGAGCAATACCGGACGCAGTTGCAGCAGTACGAAAACATGCTGCAAAACACCGCTGCGCCGGCGGCCTACATTTGGGATCAAGCGCAATCGACCATTAACGGGCTGATGAACGCGACCAACACGCTGAACTATTACAAGCAGCAGCTCGGCAGTATCGACGGCTACTTGGACAAGTTCCAGGACGTGAATTACTACAAGTCCTCGCCGTGCTTCACCAACGCCGGTTGTTCGGCCGCCGAGTGGAACGCCATGAAGCAAGTGCAGCAGCTCGCCAGCCAGTCGCAGAAGAAGGCGAACGATGCGCTTTTCCGGGGTCTGGAAAAGCAGCAAGACAACCTTCAAAGCGATGCATCGACGTTGCAGCGCCTGCAATCGGCCGCCCAAGGGGCGACGGGTCAGATGCAGGCCATCGGCTATGCCAACCAGCTCGCCAGTCAGCAGGCCAACCAGCTCTTGCAGATTCGCGGCCTGTTGATCGCGCAGCAAAACGCCGTGGCAACCAAGATGCAGGCAGACGCCGACAAAGAAGCGCAGCAGGCCGCCGCGTCGGCTCAACTGCGCACCGGCAGCTATCGCGCCTCGCCGGCGCGTGGTTGGTAAGGGGGAGCTATGTATTTGCGCAAGGCTCTGACCTTGGCCTTGGCCGCCGCCCTGGCGGCCTTGGCCGCCGGGTGCGACAACAAGCCGGCATTGCAAGCGATGCCAGAAGTCAATGATGAAAACTGCAAGCTCGAAAACATCCAGAAGATCGAGGAAAAGGGCATGCAACAAGAATTCGCGGGCAAGTGCGCACGTCGCGGCACGTTCAAGCCCAGCGAACCGAAGAAATGGTGAGGTTCTGAAAATGAGAATGCCAGCCGCTCTAAAAATCGCCGTGCCGCTTTTTGTCTGGCTGGCGTTCTTTTCTATCGAGGCCCATGCGGCCATCGACAGCACCGGCGTCTTTGATAACGTGCTTGCGCGTTACCAGGCCGCCGCCGCCGGCTGGGCCGGCTACATCACCGCACGGGCTACCTGGCTCTTCTGGACGTTGGTTGTCATTTCGATGGTCTGGACGTTCGGCATGATGGCCTTGCGCAAGGCCGACATTGGCGAGTTCTTCGCGGAGTTCGTCCGGTTCACGATCTTTACCGGCTTCTTCTGGTGGCTCCTGACCAACGGCCCCAGCTTCGCGTCGTCCATCTACGCATCACTGCGCCAAATCGGTAGCAGCGCCTCGGGACTGCCTAACACGCTCTCCCCGTCAGGCATTGTCGACATTGGTTTCGATATTTTCTACAAGGTTCTCGATCAATCGTCGGTCTGGTCGCCGGTTGATAGCTTCGTCGGCATCCTGCTCGCAACAACGATCCTTGTTGTCTTGGCGTTGGTCGGCGTGAACATGCTTTTGCTGTTGGCGTCGGGCTGGATTCTGGCCTATGCCGGCGTGTTCTTCCTGGGGTTCGGCGGTTCGCGCTGGACTTCCGACATGGCGATCAACTACTACAAAACCGTTCTTGGTGTCGCCGCCCAACTCATGACAATGGTTCTCCTGGTCGGCATCGGCAAGACGTTCCTGGACGATTACTACGCGCAGATGAGCGTAGGGATCAACCTCAAGGAAATGGGCGTGATGATGATCGTCGTCATCATCTTGCTAATGCTCGTCAACAAGGTTCCCGGCCTTATTTCTGGCGTCATCACCGGGGCAAGTGTCGGCCATGCCGGCATCGGCAACTTCGGGGCCGGTGCGGCTATTGGTGCGGCGGGCGTGGCAGCGGCCGCAGCAGCGACCGGCGGGGCGATGATTGCCGCCGGCGCGGCCAATGCGGCCGGCGGGGCGCAAGCCGTTATGGCGGCCTTCTCCAAGGCCAATGAAAACGTCCAATCCGGCTCCGACGTGCTTACCAGCATGTGGGGCAGTGGTGGCGGGAATGACGGCGGCGGTTCTGGTGGTGGCGGCTCGGGTGGCGGCAGCGACAGCGGCGGCAGCTCTCCGTTTGCACAAGCGGCCGGTTTCGGCAGCGCCGGCAGCTCCAGCGGTTCGACCGGCACCAAGGGCGAAAAGTCGGAAGGTGGGGACGCCAAGGGCAAGGATGGCGGCAGCGCCGACCAGGCGAAGAGCCAAGGCGGCGACGGCAAACAAACGGCCGCCAACGGCACCAGCAGCGGGGCAGGGCAGGGCGGCAGCTCGACCAGCGGGCAATCGACGCCGGCCAGCTCGGGCGGCTTCCTGGCCGCCGCCGCGAATGCCGGCAAGATCGCGGCCGATGCCGGCGCGAACTTGGCGGCCGGCACCGCTGCCGTCGCCAAGGAAAAAGCCGCCTCAATGATGGACTCCGCGAAGGAGCGAATTGCCGATACCACGGGCGGCAAGATCGCTGCGGCAATCAAGGCTATAGGTACGCAAGACACGCCCATTTTCACCGAAGAAAACAGCCTGTCCGGTTCCGGGCAGGCCGATCCCGAGTCCGAAGTGGCGGCATTCGCTCGCCGCGACCGCGACAGCAAATCCGCTTAACTGAAAAGGAGAAGTCAGAATGAAGAAGAAGTTTTTTGTTGTGGCCGCCCTGGTGGCCGCCCTGGGTGCGGGAGCCTCCACGGCCAACGCTCAAGACGTACTGAGCGGCGACACGCGGCTTGCGTGCGAGGCGATTCTTTGCCTGTCGTCGGGCACTCGTCCTAGCGAGTGTTCGCCGTCGCTCTCGCGCTATTTCGGCATCAACAAAAAGAAGTTCTCGGACACGATCAAGGCTCGCCTGAACTTCCTGGAACTCTGCCCGGTGGCAAGTCAGTCGCCCGAAATGCGCTCGCTCGTTTCCGCGATTTCTCGCGGCGCTGGCCGTTGCGATGCGCCGTCGCTGAACTCGACGCTGCGCATGTGGACGGGTGGCGACGATGGTTCGATCTACATCAGCAACCGGATGCCGGACTATTGCGCGGCCTATACGGGGCACGCCTACACCGACTTCAATACCAGCGGCTTCATGCCCAAGTATGTCGGCACGCCGGAACGCGGCGGGTATTGGGTGGAAGCCAAGGACTATGACCGCGCCCTGGCGGAATACAAGGCCCGCATCGAGGCCGAGGATCGCGCCCGCTATTGGGGCGGCTGGGGCGGTTAAGGGGGTCGATCATGCTGCCGTTTATTGCCGACTTGCCGCCGCAAATCCAAGAGCGCGTTGTTTGCTCGATTTCGGCCGCTGCGAAGTACGAAGTGCCCGCCAATATCGTTTTGGCCGTGGCTGAGAAAGAGGGCGGCAAGCCCGGTCAATGGGTGCGCAACACCAACGGCACGCATGATGTAGGCCCCATGCAGTTCAACACCGCATACCTCGCGGAGTTGGGCCGTTACGGCATCACGGCGAACGATGTAGCGGCCGCCGGCTGCTACTCGTTCGACCTGGCCGCATGGCGCTTGCGAGGCCATATCCGCAACGACAAGGGCGACATTTGGACGAAGGCGGCCAACTACCATTCCCGGACGCCGCGATACAACACGGTTTATCGCGCCGACTTGATGCGCAGGGCGCTCAAGTGGGCCAACTGGCTCGAAACGCATTTCGTCACGCTCGATGTGACAAAGGCGGGGGCCAGCCCCTCACAACCGACCGCCCCAGCGGTGGTTGCCCAACAAAGCCCAGCACAAGCGGCACCGGCGGCCGCACCGGCGGCGAAGCCGGTAAAGGTGCAGGCAGCAGCGCCAGCGGCCTATGTGCCCCGGCAAATCTCTTTCAACACGCACCAGGACAGCCAGCCCCGGTAACGGGCGTTGGCAACGGATTTAGCGGCTAAAAATGGACAAGTTCTTTGACTTCATGAATCGCTACACGCTCGGTTTCGTCGGCGTGATTAGCGCGTATTGCAAGTGGGCGGAATCGCAGGCGAGAAGCCAGAAAGATTTGCTCATCCTGGGCCTTGGCCCGATTTTCTTGCTCGGCCTTGTGCTGTGGTCAATGCCTGACTGGATCGGCAAGCCACTCGCGTTTGTGCTGTCCCTGCCGGGCCTCTACATCGTCTTTCTGGTGCTTCGGGCTTACGCCGAACGAAGCGGTAAGCCCAAATGAAGGCGGCGGGCCTCGGTGCTGCGAACACCAAGCCCGCCTAACCATCCCCGACTGCAAGGAGTCGATTCAATGGCTGGCAAGAAGTCTATCAACCCTGGCGAAGCTCACAAGCTCAACGAGGGCGATCCGCTTGCGCGTGCGGTCATCTACCGCCTTCGCCGTGATGCGTTGATGATCGTTTCAAACCTCAATCGAGGCCGTACCGTGGGCAATGACACGGTGAAGCGGCAGCTCGTCTTTGTGCAAGCGCAGCTCTGCACGGCAGCGGTGGCCGATCCCCGCATTTCGGAGGCCCTGAAAACCGCCCTAGTGCAGTTCCAGGCGGCAACGGTGTCCGAGAACATCCAGGATCGACGCGGCGAGCGCCGGCGGCGTCCTATGTTCCGTGGGGTGGCTGCATGAAGGCTCTGCGCGTATCCGATGGCACTATCGAAGCATTGAAGTGGATCGGCCTGGTCGTAATGACTGGCGATCACGTCGACAAGTATCTTTTCAACGCGACCATTCCGGGATTATTCGAGGCGGGCCGGCTGTGCCTGCCGATCTTCGTTTTCGTCCTGGCGTACAACCTCGCCCGACCGGGCGCGCTGGAAAGTGGCGCGTATCTGCGCACCATGAAGCGCCTGGCGATCTTCGGCGCGCTGGCCTCGGTGCCGTTCATTGCCCTGGGCGGCCTGCTAGCCGGGTGGTGGCCGCTCAACGTGATGTTCACGCTCCTGGTCGTTACCGGCACGCTCTACCTGGTAGAGAAGGGCGGCCCGGCAAACATGGCCGGGGCTGTCGCTGTGTTCCTGGTCGGCGGAAGCTCGGTTGAATACTGGTGGCCCGCCGTCGCCTTCGGCCTCGCCGTCTGGTGGTACTGCAAAAGCCCATCCGTGTTGCCGCTGCTGCTGGGCCTGCTTGCCTGCTCGGCGCTGTGGTTCATCAACAGCAATTGGTGGGCGCTGGCCGCGCTCCCGCTGCTCCTGGTCGTGTCTCGCCTCGATCTGCCCATGCCGCGCCTGCGCTGGGCGTTCTATACCTATTACCCCCTTCACCTGGCCGCGCTCTGGCTGATCCGTATTCCGATGAGCAAAGCCGGCTACCTCTTCTTCTGATTGGAGTTTCCACCATGCCCAAGTCGCTTTTCACCGTTCTTTTCCTGGCGTCCCTGACCCTTTCGCAAGCCGCGTTTGCGAAAGGCCCGGTTGCTCAAGCCGTCAGCTATGGCGAGCCGATTTCGACAATGGTTTCCGTGTCCTTCGCGGACAACAGCGCGGCATTCCGGCCTACGGATGCGCAGCTCGAAGTGCTGCAAGACGTGCGCGATGCGTCGATGGTGACGATCAGCGGCCGCACCAGCACCAACAAGGCCAGCGCCAAGGATGAAGCTCTGGCGCTTGCGCGTGCGGTGTCTGCTCGCGCCTGGTTGGTGGCTCGCGGCGTGTCGCCTCTCAAGATCATGATTAACTACGTGTCGGCGGCCGACTACGCGGCCGACAACTCGACGCCAGAAGGTCGGTACATCAACCAGCGCGTGGACGTGGAATTGTTCTACGTCCCGAGATACTGAGGTGCCGGCCATGAGCAAAGTTATCCGCCACACCTTCACCAGCCGGGCGTCTTACGCCAACTATGCGCGTTTCGAGTTCGCCCCGCGATACAGCGCCATCGTCTGCTCTAGCTTCTTCAACGGCGATCACAAGGCCCTCGGTCTGCAACCTGGTGAAGCTCTCTTCTCGGACGATCTGGAAGCCCTACAGCGCGAGGCAATAGGCTGGGAAAGAAACAGGATCGAGGCGGCCCTTGTGCCGACCGATCTTGACCCGGAAGAGCGCGCCGCGCTGAATGCACCGGAACAGGTCTGGCTTGTGCGCGCAGCACCGGGTTTCCCCGAAAACCTGCTTGACCAGGTTTTCAGCTTCTGCACGGAATGCCCGGCGCTCGATACCCCGATCAATGAGGTTGAGGCTATGGCACTGGCCCAGCTCTGTGACCAGCCGGAACACCCGTTGATGTTCCTGGATCGCCTCGACCCCGGCGATGCCGACTTTCTGGATGAAGTTGCTCGCGCACCGGATGAACAAAAGGGCTGGCCGGTAGCGCCGGCGCGCATGTGCCCCAGCGGCGGCGGGAAATGCTCTTGCACGCCAAGCGATGCTTGCCAAGCGCCTTAAACGATCATCAACCCACGAAAGGAAAGGAAGCAATTTATGAGCGTAGTTTGGGGAATCATTTTTCTTTGCGCCGGCGGCTACGGCGTGTATTGGACAGGCAAGCGTTCTTTCGAGCGAAGGAACGTTGCAGGCATTGAAGAGTTCGCTTCTTACGGACAAGCCCTCGGAACGAGGGCCATCGAGAAGGTTGTACGCATCGCTTCGTGGCTTTCGATAGCTATCGGCGGTATGGCAACACTCGCATTTTTCGTGCGCTGATACAGGCAGGCCCGCCGCTCAAAAACGGTCGTTTTTGCGAAGCGCCCAGCTCCAAAGAAAAGGTGTCATTTTCAGAAGACGACTGCACCAATCAGTGCGGTTTGAACCCTGTTATG
>ERZ761602.769-NODE-769-length-64589-cov-13.614358_pt1 | contig 64589 bp, 51 predicted proteins | sample MGYA00512165_ERZ761602 | MGnify/ENA primary metagenome ERZ761602 (study PRJEB28899, sample SAMN02445085) | bioreactor sludge metagenome | biome: EBPR sludge; isolation source: Thorneside wastewater treatment plant | place: Australia: Brisbane, Thorneside...
CCCCTGAACCCCGAACCCTGTCCCCCGAACCCTGACATGGAAAAGGACACGCGACAGAGGCTCGAGCGCCTCACCCAGAACGCCCGGCGGCTCCTCGAACAGGAGTTCCGCGAGCAGTTGGAGGGCCGCTACGACATCCTGCTCGACGGGCGGATCCCGCTCGCCGCGGGCGGGCACCTGTCCGCGCGCGAGCGGGTGACCTGGGACAAGCTCGTCGCCGCCATCGCCCACAAGCGCGCCCAGGGCGTGAGCTCGGCCGACGCTGTGGCCGCCTACCTGCGCGAGGCGGCCTTCCACACGCTGAACCGCTTCGTGGCGCTGAAGATGCTGGAGGCCCGCAAGCTGGTGCAGGAGTGCATCAGCCGCGGGGAGGACTCCGCCGGCTTCAAGGAGTTCATCGCGCTCGCGCCCGGACTCGTGGCGCTGCCCGACAAGGGCTACCGGCTGTACGTCGAGTGCCTGTTCGACGAGATCGCCCAGGAGGTCCGCGCGCTCTTCGACCGGCGCGACGTGGCGACGCTGTTGTGGCCCCGCCGCCAGGCGCTGCTCGACCTGCTTGCGGCGCTCAACGACGGCGAGGTCGCCTCGGTGTGGGCCGAGGACGAGACCATCGGCTGGGTCTACCAGTACTTCAACGGCGAAGACGAGCGCCGCCAGATGCGCGCCGAGAGCCAGGCGCCGCGCAACAGCCGCGAGTTGGCTGTTCGCAACCAGTTCTTCACGCCCCGCTACGTGGTGCAGTTCCTGACCGACAACACGCTGGCGCGCACCTGGTGCGAGATGCGCGGCGGGAACACCCAGCTCGTGCACCGCGACTACCTCGTGCGCGACGAGGACGGCTTCACCCCCCGCCCGAAGAAGGACCCGCGGGAGCTGCGGGTGCTCGATCCGGCCTGTGGGTCCGGGCACTTCCTGCTCTACGCCTTCGACCTGCTCGCAGGGGAGCCGACCCGCGGGCTGGCGGGGATCTACGAAGAGGCGTGGCACGACACGGCCTCGCCGGCCTTCGCCCCGACCGGCAGGACGCTGCGCGCGGACTACCCCACGTTGGAGTCGCTGCGCCGCGCGGTCCCGGCGCTCGTGCTGGAGCACAACCTGCACGGCGTCGACATCGACTCGCGGGCCGCCCAGATCGCCGCCCTCGCGCTGTGGATGCGCGCCCAGCGGGCATTCAACGACAACAAGGTGCCGGCGCGCGAGCGGCCCGTGGTCGCCCGCACCCACGTCGTGACCGCCGAGCCCATGCCCGGCGACAAAGCGCTGGTGGAGGCCTTCGCGGCCTCGCTGACGCCCGCGGTGCTGGGCGATTTGTTCCGGCGCATGGTCGACGAGATGCGGCACGCCGGGGACCTCGGCACGCTGTTGCGGATCGAGGCCAGCTTGCAGAACGCGGTCGCCCGCGCGCGAGAGCAGTTCGTCCGGGAGAAGCAGGTCGCCATGCCGGGCGTGGCGAGGGGACCCAAGGCGACGTTCGACCTGTCCGGCGTGTCGAACGAGCGCTTCTTCCACACCGCCGACGAGCGCATCCTCACGGCGCTGGCGGAGTTCGCCGCGCAGACGGGCGGGGCGCAGAGCGTGCGGCGCCAGCTCTTCGCCGACGACGCCAGCCAGGGCATCGCGTTCATCGAACTGTGCCGCAAGCGCTTCGACGTCGTGCTGATGAATCCGCCGTTCGGGGCGGCAAGCCTTGCGGCCAAGAGGGAATTCGAAAGCGCCTACCCGCGCACGAAGAACGATCTCTACGCGGCATTCGTCGAACGGGGCATCGAGCTGCTCCACCCAGGAGGGATGCTGGGTGCCATCACCTCGCGCACCGGGTTCTTCCTCTCCAGCTTCCAGAAGTGGCGAGAAGAGATCCTGTTGAAGGAGGCGCCGCCCGTGGTGTTCGCGGACCTCGGACATGGCGTGCTCGACAGCGCGATGGTCGAGGTGGCTGCGTACTGCCTGCGGAAGGGGGTGGCAGCATGAGCACCGACTTCCGCGACGCATCCGACCGGCACTTCGACGACGCCGTGCTCCTCGAGACCCAGGGGCGGCCCCACAACGCGGACCACCTGTTCGGGTTTTCAGCGGAGTGTGCGCTGAAGGCGGTCATGGTGGGCATCGGTCAGCCGACCAACGCGGCTGGCGCTCCCGTGGGCCACATGAACCACGTCGACGCGCTCTGGTCGAAGTTTCAGTCCTTCTCCAGCGGTTTGCTCGACGCGAAGTACGTGGCCTACGTGCCCCCCACCAACCCGTTCTCAGCCTGGCAAGCGGAGCAGCGCTACTGGGGACGAGCATCCTTTCACGCACCCAACCTCGCCGGCCATCGCGCGGCAGCTCACGAGTGCCGGCTGCTGTTGAACGAGCTTCTCCTCGACGGAGTGTTCTGATGCTGTTCAACGAGGCCCTGGTCAGTGCAGCCGAGATCGCGCTTCGCCACCTCGGGCACGAGGGAGGCGACGTAGTGCTCGTCCGCGACCTGTACGGGAAGATCCGGGTGGTCCTTCCCGACGATCGAGCCGACGCAGCCGACGCCCTTGGAGTGGAACTGCTCACGGCCCTCGGTGCCCATGCCTACGCTCCGGAATCAGCCTTCCTCAAGGAAGCCGACGTCCGAGCCGCCCTCGACTCCGCACATGTCGTCGGAACGAGCGACACGGGTGCGCGAGCCTTGCTGGTCGATCGGCTCCTGACAGGCACCGAGTGGAGCGCGCCGCCAAACACGCAAGCCACCGCCAAGAAGCGGTTCACGCTGTTCTCCATGAAGGGCGGCGTCGGCCGTTCGACCACCGCGTCCATCCTCGCCTGGCACCTCGCGCGCAAGGGAAAGCATGTGCTCGTGCTCGACCTCGACCTCGAGTCTCCCGGCGTAGGCACCACGCTGCTCGGGCCCAGCCTGCCGAGGCTCGGCATCGTGGACTGGTTCGTCGAAGACGCGCTCGGTCAGGGCGACCTAGTGCTGCCCGACATGGTGGCGACCAGCGACCTGGGCGTGGGAACCGGCGGCAAGGTGACCGTCGTGCCCTGCTTCGGGACCGACACGGGTGACTACCTCCCCAAGCTCGGCCGAGCCTACCTCGAGCGCGGTCCGACCGGCCGTGAGCCCTGGCCCGACCGGCTCAAGCGCCTCGTCGCCGCGCTGGAGGAGCGCGAGAACCCCGACGTGGTCCTGCTGGACAGTCGGACGGGCCTACACGACACCAGCGCGTCGCTGATGCTGGCGATGGGTGCCGACACCCTGATGTTTGCCGTGGACTCCCGCCAGACCTGGACGGCCTACCAGTTCCTGTTCGAGCACTGGCACAACCACCCCCACGTCCGGGAGTTCCGTCACCGGCTCTGGGTCGTCGGCTCCATGGTCCCGCGGCAGAGGATCGATGAGTACTTCGAGGGCCTGCGGGACCATGCCCACGAGCTGTTCGAAGGCACGCTGTACGACCAGCCCCCGACGCCCGGCGAGGGGGGCGATCCCGGCGACACGGCGGACGTGTTCCACTACCCCCCCACGGACGAAGCGGGGAACCACCACCCCCGGCCGGTCTTGTGGGACGACGGGCTCGTGGCCTTCGACCCCCTGTCGGCCTGGCAGGAGGGCCCCGTCACCGCGGCATACACCCGGCTCTTCGAGTGGTTCGACCAGACCTTCATCGACGTGCCGGTGCTGCCATGAGCACGTTGATGAGCCCCACGGAGCTGCGAGACCTCATCCGAGACGCGCTGCCGGCCGAAAGCGCTGAATACGGTGCGCCGCCGCCCGAGCACCAGTTCTTCGTGCCCAAGACCCACGCGCGGGCGCTCCATCCCAACATCCCCATCGTGTTGGGCGACCGCGGTACGGGCAAAAGCTACTGGTGGGCGGCGCTTCAGTCGCGGCCGCACCGCGCTCTCCTGGGCCACCAGGCCCCCGACACGCGCATCAACGCGGACACGCTGGTGTTCCCCGGATTCGGAAAGACGCTGGACCTCCACCGATACCCGGACAAGGACACCTTCGGGCACCTGCTTGGCCAGGGCCACAAGTCCCGGATGATCTGGAAGACGGTTGTCGTCTGGAGTGCCGGGACCTTCGCCGCAGAGCACGGCCTGGGCGCCACCGCTGGCGACGAGGGCGGGGGCTGGGGCCACGGGGGGGGAGATGGCTACGGTGCCGGTCTCTGGGACGGGTCCGGCTTCGGCGATGGGCGAGTCATCCCCCGTGTCGAGGTTCGCCTTCCGCGGCTCTCGTCCTGGCAGGAACGCGTGGCGTGGCTCACGGCCAACCCTGAAGAGGCCGGACGGCTGCTCCAGCAGTTCGACGCCACGATGCAGGCCATCGAGCGAGACAGCATCTGGGTCTTCGACGCCCTGGATGACGCGGCGGACGACGCCACGACCTTCTTCACGCTGATCGAGGGCCTGAGCCAGCTCGCCCTGGAGCTGCGCTCCTTCCGCCGCCTCCGCGCCAAGGTCTTCCTGCGGACCGACCAGTTCGAGGACCGGCGCGTCGGCCGATTCCCCGACGCTTCAAAGCTTCGCGCCTCCTCGGCGCCCCTGCGCTGGCTCACGACCGAGCTGTTCGGCCTGCTCTGGCAGCTCCTCGGCAACCACCCGCGAGACGGCGGTCGGTACCGCCAGGACCTCTACGCCACGCTGTTCGCCGAGGGTCTGTCGAAGCGGGGGATCTCGAAGAAAGAGCAGCAGGAGATGCTCGTCCTGGCGGCGGCGACGGAGTGGACACCTCCACCCGAGGCGCAGTTCGACGCGAAGGTGCAGGAGCGACTGTTCCACCGCATCACCGGGCCCTACATGGGCGAGACGGCGCGCAAGGGCTTCCCGTACAAGTGGCTGCCCTCGCACCTGGCTGACGCGCACGGCGATATCAGCCCGCGCAGCTTCCTGGCCGCGCTGATGACGGCGACCCAGCACACGGCCGACCACTTCCCCCGTCATGAGCACGCGATTCACTTCCGCGGCCTGCACGCGGGTCTGCACGAGGCGTCACGGATCCGCGTCGGGGAGATCGCTGAGCATCCGTGGGTCGAGCCCCTGGTGCTGCCGCTGGCGGGGGAGATCGGGGTCCCGTTCGACTTCGCCGACGTGGAGCCGCTATGGGAGGCCGTCGGCGTGCTGGATGACCCCGATGTCAGGCAGGCGGAGATCGACTCACCGGCGGTGGCCTCTGAACGGCTCGTCCACCTCGGTGTCTGGCGCCAGATGAAGACCGGCCGGATCGACGTGCCGGACATCTACCGGCTCGGCTACGGGCTGGCTCGCAAGGGCGGCGTGCCGTTGCTTCGCGATGGGGAGTTGCGGCGATGAAGACGATTTTCATCCGGCTAATCGATGAACCTGACAAGGCATCGGCACTGCGCCTCGCTACCGTGAACAGTGAGAACTACCACGCAGTGGATGTCCACCGGTTCTCGCAGCTGCCAAAGTCTCCGTTCGCCTACTGGGCATCCAACGGACTTTTTAAAGCGTTTGAGTCCTTCGAGCCCTTGGAGGGCGAAAAACGCGAGGCACGGCGCGGCGCTGGTGCAAGTGACGACGCTCGATACCTGCGTCTGTCGTGGGAGGTCAGCTACGTACGGGAACACCGGCTTGGAGTATGGGTTCCGTACGCAAAGGGTGGAAACCACTCGAAGTACTACTCGGATGTCCCGCTGCTGGTCGACTGGGAGCCGCGGCGACGCACCTTCTTCGCCTTCTTTGGAAGGCCTGGCCGGCAGACCACCAGACCAGAAGCACTCGACTTCTACTTCCGGGCAGGGCTGACATGGCCAAGGCGAACCACAAGTGGAATTGGCCTTCGCGTCTTGCCAGTCGGCTGCATCTTTGGTGAAAAGGGCCCAACATGCTTCGTGAAGGACGACAAGCATGCGGCGCTCCTTGCACTGCTCGGCCTGACGAATAGCAGTGCATTCGCTAGCCTAGTGGCGATGCAACTCGCAGCCGCGGATGCGGCAGCTCGCTCCTACGAAGTCGGCGTGATTCAGCGAACGCCAGTACCAGAACTCTCAAGCGAAGACGAAAGCGCACTTGGGCGGTGCGCGCTCGCCGCTTGGTCACTCAAGCGCTCTGCTGACACCCGCGCCGAGACTTCGCACGCCTTCGTGCTCCCTGCCGTGCTCCAAGCCGAATGCGACTCCCTCCAGTCCCGCGCGCAGGCCTGGACCGACCTCTCAGGGTCCCGGCAGCAAGAAATCGCCGCCATCCAAGGCGAGATCGACGATCGGTGCTTCGCTCTCTACGGAATCGGATTCGAGGACCGCCGATCCATCGAGGCCGGCTTCGGTCCGACGGAGGCCAGTGACGAGCCCGACGACGAGGATAGCTACGAAGACGACAGCTTGGACGACGAGGTCGACGCGGGACCTATGGTGGCCTCCCTGCTCTCCTGGTCCCTCGGCGTCGCCTTCGGTCGCTTTGACCTCCGCGTCGCCAGCGGCGACCACCCCCTCCCGCCCGAGCCCGATCCCTTCGACCCGCTCCCGGTCTGCTCCCCGGGCATGCTGACCGGCGGCGACGGACTGCCCGTCGCCGCGCCGCCGGCAGGCTACCCGCTGCCCTTCCCGACCGACGGCATCCTCGTCGACGACCCCGGCCACTCCCGCGACCTCCTCAAGGCGGTTCGCGCCGTATTCGATGAGGTCTTCGACGACGCCAACGCTCGCTGGCACGAGGCGGCCGAGCTGGTCGGCGCGCGCGGCGGCGATCTACGCGACTGGTTCGCCCGCACCTTCTTCGGCGAGCACATCAAGCGCTACAGCAAGAGCCGCCGCAAGGCGCCGATCTACTGGCAGCTCGCGACGAGCTCCGGCTCGTACTCCGTTTGGGTCTACATCCACCGCGCGACGCCCGACACTCTGTTCCGCGTCCTGAACGACTTCGTGGGCCCGAAGCTCGACCACGAGCGCGAGAAGCTCGACCGCCTGACCCGCGACGCCGGGCCAAACCCGTCCCGCACCGACCGCGACGCGCTCGCCGCCCAGGAGTCCTTCGTCGACGAGCTGCAGGCGCTGCGCGCCGAGGTGGCTCGCGTCGCTCCGTTGTGGAAACCCGACCTCGACGACGGGGTCATCCTCAACTTCGCCCCGCTTTGGCGGCTCGTGCCGCACGAGCGGAGCTGGCAAACCGAGTGCCGCAAGGCCTGGGACAAGCAGTGTGCCGGCGAGTACGACTGGGCGCACCTCGCGATGCACCTGTGGCCCGAGCGGGTGGTGCCGAAGTGCACCGAAGACCGCAGCCTCGCCATCGCCCATGGGCTCGAAGACGTGTTCTGGCGGGAGGACGGCAGTGGCAACTGGCACGCCGTCGACGTGGCGGAGGCGACCCTGCGCCAGCTCGTCGAGGAGCGCACCTCGTCGTCCGTCAAGGCGGCGCTGAAGGACCTGCTCGCCGCGCCGGCGCCGACCGGAAAGTCCGGTGGACGCCGAGCCCCCAGCGCGCCCGCCCGGGCGCCCGCGCCGCGCCGCGCCGCGCCGGCTGGGAGCGCCCCCGCCCGCAGCTCGACTGCGGAGGTGGACGAGGCGACCCTCACCGCGGTGCGCGTCGCCATTGCCGCCGTGGCCGAGGGGGCCTCCAAGGCCGATGTCCAGGCCACCACTGGCCTCTCTGACGCCGACTGGAACCGCGCCATAGCGGTCTTGCTGGAGCGCGGCGACGTCACCCGGACGGGCCAGAAGCGCGGGACCCGGTACCACGCGAACAACGCCGGAGGCGCCTCCTGATGCACGTCCTTCATCGCCAGGTCGCCGCCACCCTGGATCGGATGCTCCGCGATCGCCGGATCGTCGTGTTCTACGACCCCCGCGAGGAGTTCCGGCCGTTCCTCGACGAGTTCGACGTCGTCGGCACCGGTGTCGGTGACCTTCCGCGCATCCTCGTCAACGACACCCTGGCGCACCTGGCGCGGTTCGGGGGCTCGTTCTTCAGCCTGAAGGCCGCGGTAGAGCCCATCTTGAAGCTCGACCGCCCCGACCCGCTGCTCGTGTACCTCCCCGGGTTCTCGAAGGAGAAGCTCGGCAGGGTCCGCGGCACGCGCGCGACCGAGCCGGTGTGGAACGTGCTGTTCGAGCTCGACTGCGCAGGGCAGTCCTACGAGCCCTCGCTGCGCGGCCTCGCCCGCAACGAGCTCCGCCGCAGCTACACCGACGGCGACATCGACGAGATGCTGGCGCCCGCCTCGCTGACCTGGCACGACGTGGTGCGCTTCCTGGAGCAGGAGGGTGGCGGCCAGCCTTCGCTGGTCAAGCTGGTCCTCGGCAAAGGAAGCAGCGAGGAGCTACTCGCGAAGTGGCTCGCGAGCGAGTCGACGGACGGGGAGCTTGCCGCCAAGGGGGCGGTCGCCGAGCTGTACCGCCTCGTCCATGCCCGGCTGGGGCTGGAGCTCGGAGAAGACACCCCGCTGCCCAAGGCGCGCCACCTCACGCTGCGGCACGTCCTGATCAACGAGTTTCGCGCCGACCTCGACGGGCAGAAGGTCCCGAGCCTGGACCTGATCGGCGCGGTGGACGGGGACGCGCTCGGGCGGGTCCGCGACATCGCTGGCCGGCTGCGCGCCCAGCACGCCGAGGACTACGAGCGCATCGCGGACGGCATTGAAGGTGAGCTCAGCCTGCTTTCGCTCGGCATCCAGGCGGAAGCGCTGGGCGCCATCGACACCTTCCGCTTTGAGGAGGTGGCGCTGCTCGCGCGGGCCGCCCAGCTCGTGTGCGACGGGCACCACGGGCGCGCCCTTGCGCTTGTCGGCGGGCGCAAGCAGAGCTTCTGGGTCGACCGTGACCTGCACCGCCTCGCCCAGTGGGAGACCTGTCGGCTCGTGGCCGAGCTCGGTCGCGAAGTTGCGCGGGTGCGCCCGCTGGTGAAGAAGGCGGGCGGGTCACCTGCGGGCTGGGTCGAGGCCTACGCCGCCGACTGGTACCGGGTCGACCGGGCGCAGCGCGCCCTGGAGGCCTGGTTCGCCAAGCTCGATGACGATCCCGAGCCCGCCCTCGAGCAGGCCGTCGGCCTGGTGCGCCGGAACCACGAGGCGCTGCTGCAGGAGATGGCAGACGGGTGGGCCAAGGCGCTCGTTGGCGGCGGCTGGTCGGTGGGCGGCGTGCTGCACCAGACCCGGATCTACCCGGAGCATGTCGAACCCGTTCGCGGCCGGGTCGCCTACTTCTTCGTGGACGCGATGCGCTACGAGATGGCGGCCGACCTCGTCGAGCAGCTCGAAGGCGCCGAGGACCTGCGGCTTGCGCCGGCGATCGGCGCGCTGCCCTCGATCACCCCGATCGGCATGGCGGCGTTGCTCCCCGGCGCCTCCTCCAGCTTCTCCGTGGTCGAGCACAAGGACAAGCTCGCCGCCCGCATCGGGAGCAGCGTGCTGCCGGACCTCGGCGCCCGCATGAAGTACCTCAAGGCGGTACGGCCGGACGCCCGCGACGTCGACCTTGGCGAGCTTCTCCAGATGACCACGCGCAAGCTGGAGAAACACCTCGAGGGCGCCACCCTGATCGTCGTGCGCTCCCAGTCCATCGACGGCCTCGGCGAGATGGACGGCGGGCTGCTGGCGCGCCAGATCATGGACACGGTCGTCGGCAACCTCGCGCGGGCGGTGCGCAAGCTCGCGAAGATCGGCGTCGAGCACTTCGTGGTCACCGCCGATCACGGGCACCAGTTCTCGGTCCGGAAGGACGAGGACATGCTGATGGACAAGCCCGGCGGCCAGACCGTGGACCAGCACCGCCGCTGCTGGGCCGGCCACGGGGGCCACACACCCGCCGCCGCGACCCGCGTGACGGGCGCGAACCTCGGCTACGACACCGACATCGACTTCATCTTCCCCACCGGCGTCGCGGTGTTCCGCGCTGGGGGCGACCTGGCCTTCCATCACGGCGGGATCAGCCTGCAGGAGATGGTCGTCCCAGTGGTGACGCTGCGGATCCCCAAGCGCGCCGCGGTCGAGGCCAGCGGTGACGCGAAGCTGCTCATCGAGGGCTACCCGAAGGCGCTGACGAACCGGACGTTCGGCCTGCGACTCGCGCTGCCGTCCAGCCTGTTCGCCGCTCCGGTGACCGCGCGGGTGCTGCTGCTCGCCGACGGCCAGGAGGTCGGCCGCGCCGGCATGGCGCCCGACGCCGAGTTCGACCGCACCACCTCCACCGTGGTGGTGCCGCCGGGCAAGGGTGTGAGCCTGGGCATGATGCTCACCCGGGACGAGGCCACCAGGTTCCGCATCGTCGCGCTCGATCCTGCCACCGACGCGGTGCTGGCGCAGACTGACGACATCGACGTCAAGCTGGGGATGTAGGCATGGAGAACGCACCGCGCAGGGACGCCCTCGACGACAAGCTCAACCGGGTCTTTGCCGGCAAGGTCGTGCGCAAGGACCTCGTCCGCAAGATCAAGGTCGGCGCCAACGTCCCGGTCTTCGTGCTGGAGTACCTGCTCGGCAAGTACTGCGCGTCGTCCGACGAGATGGCGATCCAGATGGGCATGCAGGTCGTGAAGGACACGCTGGCCGACAACTACATCCGGCCTGACGAGTCGATGAAGGCCCAGAGCAAGGTAAAGGAGAAGGGCCGCTGGACCTTCCTCGACAAGGTGAAGGTGCGGCTCACCGACTCCGACTACTGGGCGGAGCTGTCGAACTTCGGGCATCGCAACGTGCACGTCCCCGAGAGCTACGTGCGCGACTTCGACCGGCTGCTCACCGGCGGCATCTGGGCCCAGGTCGAGGTGCGCTTCGAGTACGACGAGGAGAACCGGGGCAAGTTCCCGTTCTGGATCGAGAAGCTGACGCCCATCCAGCTCGCGGCCTTCGAGCTCGACGAGTACCGCCGGCTGCGGGCCGAGTTCACCACCGACGAGTGGATGGACCTGATGCTCCGCAGCATGGGCTACGAGCCGACCGTGATGGACCGGCGGCTCAAGCTTCTGTTCCTGCTGCGCCTCGTCCCCCTGTGCGAGCAGAACTACAACCTCGTCGAGCTCGGCCCCCGCGGCACCGGCAAGTCCTACGCCGTGCAGGAGATGTCGCCCTACTCGTCGCTGCTTACCGGCGGGACGACCGTGGCGAACCTGTTCGGCCACATGAACGGCCGACAGAAGGGCCTCGTACAGATCTGGGACGTGGTCGGCTTTGACGAGGTCGCCGACCTGCAGAAGATGCCGAAGGAGGTCGTCACCACGCTCAAGACCTATTGCGAGTCCGGGCGCTTCCAGCGCGGGCAGGAGGAGGTCTCGGGCTACGCGAGCATCGCCCTGTTCGGCAACACGCAGCAGCCCGTCGACGTCATGGTGCAGACCGGCCACCTGTTCGCGCCGATGCCCGACATCATCCGCGACGACATGGCCTTCATCGACCGCTTGCACTTCTACCTCCCGGGCTGGGAGGTTCCGAAGATGCGGAACGAGCACTTCACCGACCACTACGGTTTCGTCGTCGACTACCTGGCCGAGGCGCTCCGCGAGCTGCGGAAGAGCAACTTCACTGAGACGCTCGACCACCACTTCGGCCTGGGCTCGCACCTCAACGCGCGCGACCGCAAGGCAGCGCGGCGGACCGTCTCCGGCATGATGAAGATCCTGTACCCGAACGGCCAGGTCACGAAGGAGGAGCTGGCCGAGCTGGTTGGCTTCGCCCTGGAGGGCCGCCGCCGCGTGAAGGAGCAGCTCAAGAAGATGGGCTCCTTCGAGTACTACCACACCAGCTTCAGCTACCTGGACAACGAGACCGGCGAGGAGATCTTCGTGGGCGTTCCCGAGCAGGGCGGCCGCGACCTGATCTCGTCCGACCCGCTGCCGCCCGGGACGGTGTACACGGCGTCGGTGAGCGGCGACGGCACGGTCGGGCTGTACCGGGTCGAGGTGTCGCAGTCGTCCGGCACGGGCAAGCTCAAGCTCGCCGGCGGCGTGAGCGGCACGATGAAGGAGTCGGTGCAGCGGGCGTTCAGCTACCTCCAGGCCCAGAAGACGCCGTTCGGCGTGGCCCGCGAGCTCGACACCTCGGACCTGCACGTCGAGGTGATCGACCTGCTCGGGAACCGCGTCGAGGCCGAGCTCGGCGTGGCCTTCTTCGTCGCGGCCTACTCGATCCTTCGCAAGTCCCAGCCGCAGGCCGGGCTGCTCGTGCTCGGCGACATGAGCGTCCAGGGGAACATCAAGGCCGTGCGCTCGCTGACCGAGCCGCTGCAGGTGGCGATGGACAACGGCGCGAAGCGGGTGCTGGTGCCCATCGAGAACAAGCGGCAGTTCCTGGACGTGAACGCGGACGTGCTGGAGGCAGTGGACCCGATCTTCTACGGGGACGTGCGGCAGGCGGCGTTCAAGGCGCTTGGGCTGACGTAGGAAGGAGTCGCAGTGGACGCATCACCCAGAAGCCTCGACGTCATCTTCCGCGACGCGCTCACGCGCTACCCGGTCGCTCGCCGTGACGAGAAGTTCGGGCGGGAGAGCTCGTTCTGGCCGCTCATCGCCGAGTTGAAGCAGGCGCTCGAAGCGGTGCCGGCGCTGGCGGCGACCAAGCGGGCCAAGGTGAAGGTCTCCTTCGGCCAGGGCGGCTGGGCCGAGGTCCCGAATTTCGCCATGATGGACAAGCGGGAGACCGAAAGGCCGAGCGCGGGCCTCTACATGGTCTACCTGATGCGGGCAGACGCCAAGGGCCTGGTGCTGACCCTCAACCAGGGGTCCGCGGACCTGATCTTCGAGGCGAAGGGGCGCGTGTACGACGTCCTGAAGGCAAGGGCTACCCGTGCCCAGGAGTCGCTGGACCTCGGCCCCCTCACCGCGGCCGGATTCACGTCCGAACCCATCGACCTGGCGTCGACGGGCCAGTATCCCCGCGCCTACGCGGCAGGGTGCATCGTCGCCAAGAGCTACGCTGCGGACAGCATCCCCGGTGCCGAAGCCCTGCAATCGGACCTCGCCGTGCTCCAGGCCGCCTACCAGTCCGTGATCCCCAGCAGCCGCCTGCGGCTGGGCGAGGTTGGTGGCGCTGCTGCGCGTGGGGGAGGAGATTCTCGATGGCGGTATTGAACATATGTTCAGTATGTGCTAAGAGAGCACCATGAGCGATCGGCCCAGCCTCACCGACCTCGACATTCGAGTTGCGCTGCGGCCGCGCGTGCTTCAACCGCACCTCGGTGACCCCGACACCGTGCTCATCGAGGAGCTCGGCGTTTGCCGTGGCCTGGCTCGGGTGGATCTCGCCGTGGTGAACGGCACGATTGAGGGCTACGAGATCAAGTCTGACCGCGACAGCCTTCGGCGATTGGAGGGCCAGGTGGACCTCTTCAGCAAGGTGCTGGATCGTGCGGTCCTCGTGGCGTCCCCGAGGCACTTGGACGAGGCGCTGAACATCGTTCCCGCGTGGTGGGGAGTTCTTCGCGTGCAGGGCGACCTGGACGGGGCTGTCAACTTCAAGGTCGTCCGGCGCGGGCGCAAGAACCGGTCGCGGGAAGCTCGCGCCCTGGTGGAACTGCTCTGGATGGACGAGGCCGTCGCCCTTCTAGAGCGGCACGGCCACGCTCGTGGCGTTCGCGGCAAGCCTCGAGCCCAGGTGTGGGACCGCATCTGCGACACGCTCGATATCGAGCTGATCGCAGCAGAGGTCCGCGAGAGCCTCAAGGCCAGGGCAGCGCAGCGAGTAGTTCCACCGTCTGCGTGATGTGGTGGGTGGTCCCAAGCTCGCGCCACTTCTGGAGGGAGCGGAGCCCGGTGGGATCAGCGGCCGCTTGGTGGATGCCAGCGCAGCCAGCGCAATGGTCCGGGTCCACCGCAGTGGCGGAGATCAGGCCCGCGGCGATGTCCTGGAACTGCGCACCGCCCTTGAGCTTCATGCTCTCCCCCTTCGCCAACAACCACGAGTCACCCTCGGTGAATCGAATGGCCGCGGACGAAGGCATCTTCCTTGGGTCGTAGCCCTCAACCCCATCTCGATGCTGGACGCCACAGTCGCTGAACGTGGGCAGTCGAGCGAGCGACTTTCGCTGACTGTATAGGTGGTCCCGCCAATACAGCAGTTCGAGCCGGTCAACCGATGCTTGCGAGTTTTTCTCGACAACCCCCATGCTGGACGGAAAGGCGCATGCCGTCAGGGTATAGGTCCGCCAACTCTCCGGGTTCGGCACGTCGCTGAGGAAGGCAGCGGCGAGATTCTCCACTCCAGTGGAGATCATCTGATTGATGGCGCCCAAGTCCACGATGAGGTCAACGTCGCCGGGGGACAGGGAATGCTGCTTGAGGAAAGCAGGCAAGCCGCCGGGGATCAACCCCTGCTCGAACTCCTCCTTCGAGAGCCGGATGGCGATGCCGTCCTTCGCGTGGGTCAGTGCTGGCGCCACGTCGTTGGAGCGGGAGATCGAAGTCACTGGCGTGAACGGGACACCAATGGTCGCGGCCTCGGCGAAGGCATCGGAAATCACCGGTGGGCCGTCTTGGTCAATCTCGCGGCAATCCAAGAAGTAGCGGTCGAGGTTCTCGACGGCCTCAGCGAATCCCTTGAATGCCGTGGCAAGGTGCTTTGCCGGTGCCGGCTTGGAGCCCGGTTTGCCGGGCTTGTCCTTTCGCTCGACGATCTCGAATAGGGGAGTGATTTTGGGCAGGATGATGGGATCAAGCTGGGGCAAAGACCGCTTCTCGGCTGGCTTGACCTTCAGGACAGGGACAAAGTGCGGGTTGGTGAAGCGGAACACAACTACTCCTGCGTTCGGGGCCGCCAGAGCTGCAATGGAAGCACGTGACGCTGCAGGTCATCGAAGTACGACCACAACGCCGCCTCACAATCGGGGTTTCCGGAAGAGAACGCTATCTTGACCGACTGGTCAATGGCCACAATCGGTCGGACTGCGGCGCGAACAGCCTCCGTGCCCTTCGACCTGCAGAGGGCCAGCAAGACCGCCTCCAACACGACGATTCGCCCCGAGAGGCGCTCCGCGAAGCCAGGCACCGAAGCTACCGCTCGGAGCGCCCTCTTGTCGCCTGTCATGAGCAGGAGCCCGCGTTCGGCTGTCAACGCCAAGAGCTGCGCCTCGCCGACGTCGATGTCCGGGGTGGAGACGAGACGGTCGAGCCACTCGACCGAGGGGCTCGGAGCGACGAGGGCAGGTGCCGCGATGGCGGCGAGCAGCGCGCAGTTCTCGTCGCCATATCGGCGAACAAGGCTGCCTCGCCGCAACATGTGCGGCAACGCCGGGAGCCGTGCCCACTGGTCAGCTTCGATCTCCAGGACGGCTACTGCATCAGTGAGAAGCCCACAGACCCCCAGCTTGCAGAAGGCATCGGAGTCAACGAGCAGCTGCATCGTGCCGCGGATCTCCATGCAAGCAGCGAAGCAAGGCACGGTCCGACTCCGAGGCGCCTTCGAGGTCCAGATGCCTGTCGAGTGCTTCCCGCAGCGTCCTCTTGCCACCCTTCATGAGGTAGAGCGCGTGCACAGCCTGCGTGGCCTTGGCATGCTCGTTGTTTCGCTTTCCCCAAGCGCGGACCACCAGTGCCGCGTCGACGCCATGCTCCTTCTCGATCTTCGCCGCGGCGGTTGCGAGCGCCTTCGGGTCCCGCCCGTCCACGTGCGGGATAGGCGCCGCGCCGGCCAGGACCCGTACCGAGTAGAGGTCGGCTCGCCGCTCGATGACGTGATCATCGTCCACGACATCTTCCTCGTCCACCACCGGTTGGCCGTCCGTGCAGTCCCCGTTGACTACGTGAGCGACTTCGTGGGCGATCACGAAGGCCAGCCTGGCGGGCTCGTCGAGGTCGTGGGCGATGATGATGACCGGACGGCCATGCACGAGGCACGCCATCCCCTGGAAGGAAGGAGACGGGACGGTGGCGAGGTGCAGCACAGGGATGCCGCGCGACCAGAGGTCCTCCACCACGTCACGCAGGCGAACTACCTCACCGACGCGGGGAATCGCCGCGCGCCACCCTGTGGGGTCCAGGGGCGGCAGCCGAACCGGCGGAAGCGCGTCGCCCCAGCAGCGGATGGCTGCTTCCGCGACGCGGAGACCGACGTGGATCGCCGGACCCAGGCGGTCTCTGTGGATATCCCTGATGCGGCGGAGCTGTGTTCCCGGATAGGCGGGTGCCGCGATGGGAGCCGCCGGATCACGGACGACGGAAAGGGGCTGGTCAACGAACCGGGCGACGCGCAGTTCGACTTCTGGCAGGAGGCTCGGATCCCGGTCACAATCCTCATCCCACCAATCGGGCACGACGATCTCGCGTGCCACGGCGCCCTTGTACCCGGCAGCCGAGAGTCGCCGCATCAGTGTTGTGAAGGTGTGCTTCTTCAGGACCAAACTCCCCGACGCGGAGAGGGTAGCTGATGGAGGCTCTCCTTGCACGAGTGCCGGGACGAGAAGACCACGCGCCACTGCCTGGCTGCAGAGCATCGACCATTCGAAGAACCCGCCATCTACCGCGCGTCTCAAGTCGCTGGGGCTGGGCCAGAGCTGCTACTCGTCGCCTCGGAGCCCGGACCCCGACATGCCGCCACGGGCCGGGCGGCCCAGCACCCTCTGCCCGGGTTCTGGCAGTTGCAGGTAGACACCTTCGAAAGGGCGCTCGCCATCGGCGTTCTTCTTCCGAGCCTGGCTGACCCACGGCCGCAGGGCGCGGGCGAGCTCTTTGAAACTCCAGGGGCGCAGGCGATACCCGATGCACCAGGCCCGGTAGACGACCAGCATCCGGTGCGGTGAGGCACCCGGCCCAGCGCCGCCGAGGTTGCGCCGGATGCAGTGAGCGATGAACACACCCGCAGCCGCCTCGCGGTGGTTGTAGTCGTCGGGATCGGGCACGCAGGCCTCAGCGGGAGGGGTCCGGCGAAACTTCAGGCCCGTCCAGCCATCGATCTTCCCCTTAGACCGAACGGGCTCGACGCCCTTCACCTTGCCCATGAGCTTGGCGATGAGCGCGGGGGCGGGCATCTCGAGGTCGTATGCCCCGAGGAACTCGCCGAGGCGCTTCTCGAACGCCGTTCGGACTACCTCCTCGCCGGAAGCGAACTCGCAGTGGTCGACAAGGAACCAGACGAGACCCACTGCTGCGGCGTCATCCTCATCTCGACGAAGCCCCCAGGACAGGCGGCCCAGCACCGAGCGCGCCGGATGGCCCGACGGGATCTGTCGTCCGCTTGCCTCGAACGCGGCCTTGCGGGCCGCAAACTCACGCAGGACCTGCTCGGCTTCACGCTCCTGCTTGCGCTTGTCTCGCGTGGCGCGCAGCCACGCCCGATGCTGCCGTGCGCTCTCCTTGGCCTCGTCCACGAAACGCTCAGCGGCTTCGCCCGGCGCCGCGATGGCGTACTCGCTCTTCTCGTCGACCTTCACCACGAAGCTGCGGTAGCGGTCGAGCACCATCGGGTAGCCGAGGTCGCCGTCCTCTATGCAGAAGGCTGCGATGGGTTCTTCCCGCACCCACGGCACCTTGCGTAGGAAGTAGACGACCCGCCAGCCGGAGGGTGCGGGCGTGACGGCGGCAGGTGCCTTTTCGGAGGGGGCAGGCACGGGGAGGTCGACCTCACTGGGATGGTACCGCTGCGCGATGGCTGGAGGGCATCCGGCAACGACCCAGTGCGCCAGGCGAGCCGGAACCCACCACCTCATCGCGGGTCGCGGTGGAGACCGGGGGCAGGGGTCGGCGTGGGCCGGTCTGGCTACGACGTGCTCCCGAGGCGCGAGCGCACGAGACCAACCAGGCTGTCGCGATGCCGCCGGGCAAACCCGGCGACGTATGCGGGGTCGACCCCGGCGGGCGGACGGGTCAGCAGCGCGGTCACGGCTGCATCGACGACGCGGACCGCCGGGTCGGCGGCCTCGGGCACCGACCGCTCCCCACAGCCGCACGCCCTCCCGCACGCAGCCCGGACCCGGGCGCTCTCGGCCAGGGCCTCGTCGAGCGCCCCGCGAGCCGCGTCCAGGTCCGCCTGCAGCCGGGCGACCTGAGCCTGGACCTTCTTGCCCGCCCCAGCCTTGTCCCGGGCCTGCTCCAGCTGCCGCTCCAGCCGGGCGACCCGCTTCTCGTCCTCGCTGGGCCTCACGGGCAGGCCGAGCACGTTCTGCACGAGCACGGAGATCGCCGGGAGCAGGTGCCCGGTGGCGTGGCCCAGGTCCTCGCGTGCGGCGACGAACTCCTCGCTGTGGCCCTTGCCCATGCGTCCGTCGAGGTGGGTGAGCTCGTGGCAGGCGACGCCGTGCAGGTAGGCGGCGATGGCGAGCGGCCGGAGCTTGTGGGCCTTGATGACCTGCTCCAGCCGGTCGGGGTGGATGTAGACGACCGCGCGGCCGCCGGCGGTGGTGGTCGTGAGCCCGAGCAGCTCGTCGTCGAGCACGAAGCCGGGCTTGAAGGCGCGGCGGATGCGGGCCTCGGCGGCGACCAGGCGCAGGGTGGCGTCCCAGGCGGTCAGGTGAGGCATCCACCGCTGAAAGGAGCGCTTGAAGCGCCACGCGCGGCGGCGGTCGTAGTTCTTCTTGGAGATCCGCAGCCCGGCGAGGCGGCCGAAGGGGTTGCGGGGCACGCGGCGCGCATCGGGGGCGGCCAAGGCGGTGACGCCGCGGTCCCCGACGCGCACGACGACGGCGGCCTGGAGCAGTCCGCCCCCCGCAGCACCCGTGGCGGCCTGGGCGGCCCGGTCGAGCGCGTCCTCGAGCACGGCGACCTCGCCGGCCTGCAGCGCGGCGCCCGTGGCGGCCCGGTCGAGCACGGCCTCGACCTGGGCGGTGAGCACACGGCGGGCCCCGCCTCCACCCACGTCGAGGGCGCGGTCGGCCGCGTCGAAGACCTCGCGCAGCTCGGCGACGGCGGCCGACGGGCTGCTCGGCGCGGCCACGTCGGGCTCGACGGGGGCGGCCCCGAGGGCGAGTTGCAGGCCGGGAGGCAGGATCGGGCCGCGCGTGGGCTGGTCCTCGGCCGGCCGGGCGCGCGTACCGGCGGGAGCGAGGCTGGCGACCGGCGCCTCGACGCCCGGGTCCTTCGCCCGCTCGGCGTAGAAGTCGGCGATGCCGCCGGCCGCCTCGGCAAGCGCCTTCTGGAAGGCCTCGTCGGCGAAGGCGTCGGCCGCGAGGTCGGCGATCTCGCTCGCCCCGCGGCGCTCAGCGGCGTCGTCGGAGTCCGGGTCGTAGACCTCGTCCTCCATCGAGCGGCCCACGCTCTCGTTCTCGCGCTCGACTTCGTCGACCAGGTCGTTGAAGGCCCACCGGGCGCGATCCTGCAGGGCGTCGCGGGCGGCGTTGAGCGGGTAGCCGGGCTGGCCGGGCCGGACGGTGGTGGCGAGGTCGAGCACGACGTCGGCCTTGAGGTTGTTGCGCCTGGCGCTCTCCTTGAACTGGAACAGGCCGCCTTCGCGAGTTCGGCCGCAATATCAGGTCGTCGTCGAGGTTCCCGAGGTTCAACGGCCGCGAACCAAGACCCGACCGGAGGAGATGACCCCCGAGCTTCGGCGGTGGACGAAGCGGGACAAGGCGAGGCGGAAGGAGCGGCCCGAGGTCGAGGTGGCGGCGGCGAAGTAGGCGGCGCGTCCGAGAACGGATGGTGTGGTCAGGGGAGGCGTGGGACGGTCAGCCCCCTCGGCAGAGCCATCCGACGAGCCCCCCGCCGTCGGCCAGTTCCACGCCGCCGGGCACCGGCCGCCAGACCGTGAACTCGGTGGCTCCAGTCTCAACGAGGACGCCGATGCCAAGGCGACCCGCCGTGTCCGCGACGTACCGCGCGAACGGTTGCCCGTGGTACTCGGGCTTCTCGCCCAGCAGCAGCAGCACGGGCCAGCGGTGCCCCGACGCCTGGAGGTGGAAGGCGTACTCGCGTGCCTGGGCAAGACCTGTGCGTACGGAGTCGCGGGTCAGGCCCAGCTTGGCTTCGAGTACCGCCACGTCGTCACGCTCGACGACCCGAACATCGGGCCGTTGGCCATCGACGACCGGCCACAGCACGCCGTCGGCGTCCTCGCTGACCACCTGAACCTGACCCGCCGCCTGCGCCCACCGCTCGAATCGCCCGCACAGGTCGCGCTCAAGGGCGGCTTCCCGCACGGACGACAGGCCGCGCCAGGACCATGCGTACCCGAACGCCGCGAACAACTCGTCTGACCAGCCCACCAGCGTTCTGCCCTCCTCGGCCCACCGCTTCGAGCCGAGAAGGCCCGCGCACATGATGCGGGCCACCGTCGTCTTGACCACCTCCTCCAGCCAACGAGCAGGGGGCGCGCCGGGCGTCAGGAGCGTCGGCCGCCGTCGAGGATCGACCTCGGCGGCGTCCAGTTCGAGGCCCAGGCCGTGCAACGCCCGGACGACGTTTCGGACGAGGCCGACCTGCTCTGCCTTCAGCGCGTGCCCGCCGTCATTGAGGTGGCTGTACAGGGCTTGGTAGGTCAACGGTCGGTCGCCGCGCTGTCCGTCCTCGCCGACTTGGACCTCGACGATCCAGTTCACCCCGTCGCTGACGGCCTTCGCGTCCCTCGCGCAACGCAGCACGATGAACGTGCCGGGCTCGCGTCGCCAGGCAACTGCGAGCGAGCGAACGTGCTTCCCTGAGCGATAGAGGTCAACGCGGAACGCGGATTCGAGGCCGTCACCCGAGAGCCGGCGCCCCACACGGGCGGTGAGCGGTGGGAGCCCTGCGTCCACTGCCTCGGTGACCGCTGGCGTCGCGTCCTTCACCCGGCGAGGGACCGCCTGCCCAGCCTTGAATGCCTCCATTCCGATCTCGATCTCTGGCGACGCTGCGAGAAGCGCCTCGCGCCACTCGCGCATCCACGCGGGGGCCTTCATCGTGCTCCTCCCTTCCCGCCGCCCGGTGGCGCTCCCACGGCCGGCATCGGATCGCCTCTATTTTGGTCAAAGCGCCATTCAGAGGGGAACAGCAAGGCCACGGAAGCTCCTACAGGACGCGAATACGTGCCGGTGGTGAAGGGTCGAGAGGGTGCCTCTGCCGCGAACTAGAAGTCGAACCGCATCTGCTTGGCGTCCTCAACCTCCTCGCCCTGCTCGTCCTCGTCGAAGTACCCGTGGGGGTGGTCGCGAACGACCGCGCGGGCGAGGTGCAGCGGTGACGGCCATCGCAGCGTGCGGTCCCAGGTCGGGGCGATGCGGCACAGGATGCCGACCTGCTGGAGCAGGGCCTCGCGCTCGAAGGGGCCGGGGTCGAGCACCTGAAGCTCCGTGACGCCGAGCGCGTGCCAGTCCTTCTTCAAGGCGTTCGGCTTCGCGGCGAACCGCGTGCTGTCGCGGGCGCTCCACTCGTTGCTCATGACCGCCGATCCCGCGAGCACGCACGTCGGCGCGACGCCCTCCGCACCATCCACCGCCATCAGTCGGAACGGGGTGTGCGTCGCGGGTCGGAGCGACGACGACCACTCACCCGTGCCCGCGGGTCGGACGACTTCACTGGTGACGGTTCGTACCCGCACGACGGCTCGGTTCTCGCCCATCATCCACGCTTCGAGGCGAGCGTCGGACTGGTCGGCCAGGCACTTCCAGAAGCGCCGACACCCGAAGGCGTCGAACAGAAGCACGACCTTGCGGTCGCCGAAGCGACCGTTGAGCGCGTTGACTGCCCGCTCCACGAGGGCCTTGGCCTCGCCGTCGCTGTTCCTCGCCTGGTCAGACGCGAGGAAGCTGGCCGTGGCCTGGTCGAGCGGCACCCAGCCCTGACCGTCCACGAAGCCCCATGCGTCGCGCGTGCCGAGCGATATCGCCACGAGGTTCACGACGTAGCTGGCGCGCCAGCCGGTGGTCTTGCCGGTCAGCCGCGCCCCGTAGATGCCGACAACGAGCGTCTCGTCGTCGCATCCGAACTCGGGGAAGGGTCGCAGGAAGAAGCCGGCACTCCTGAGAAGGTCACCGACCGCGTTGGAGGCCGCGTGTTCGCGGAACTCATCGTCCGTCTCGCCGCCGCCCCCCTTCTTCGCGTTCGGGGCCGACCCGCTGGTGATGAACTGCGTAGCGGCACCGCGCGACGCGAGGAAGCGCCGCAGGACGGGCTTCGGGTCCGCCAGTCCGTCCTTCTTGCGGGGGTTGTCCTTCGCGGCCGTGTCCGTCTCGATGATCGCAGCGATGCGCGTGCCATCCTCGCTGAGCGAGGTCAGCCAGCGGTCGGCCCACTTCTCGATCTCCGCGCGTTCGTTTCGCTCCAGCAGATACCGTTCAGCAGCTTCGGGGCGCACGAAGCGGATGGCGAACGGCCCGACCACGAGGTCCTCGTTGTCGTCGAGGTCCTTCAACCGCGACTTCAGGTCCGCGAGCGCATCCTTGTCCCGTTCGTGCGCTCCGTGGGCGAGAACCCTGGCGAGTGCGTCTCGCACGCGGCGACGCTGGTCGGCGTGCGCGTACACGACGGCGACGCGCAGCTCCACGCTGGTCGCGGCGTGGTCCAGGCCGAGAGGCAGACGGGCCGCCTTCTTCTTGTGGCCCGTCTGGACGCGGCGAGTCGCCAGCGTGATGGCGCGGGCATCGTCCGCGAGCACGTCCCGCATGTGGTGCGCGACGCACTCGTGGAACCACATGCCGACCCCTCGACCGAAGGGGTTCTTCTGCGGCTGCTTCGCGAAGCCCGTCCGCACGGCGCCGGTGGGGACCGGCTCTTGGTCGAGCCGGAGCAACGGGTCGAGGCTGGCGCCGTGCAGCACCTCGGCGGCGCCGTCGGCCCAGGAAGTGAGCCAATCTGCCTCCCCCCGCCGCTGCGTCTTCACCCGCCCCCGGAGCAGCGGCGTGTCGGGACTCAGCTCAGCCCAGGCGTACTTGGCCCCCTTCGCGAACCGCCAGCTCGGCGCGAGGCGCACGAGGCTGGCCTGGATGGAGAGCACCGGGTCCTCGATGCCGGGGACGGTGATCAGGTGGAGCGTGAGCTTGTGCATGGCGGCATCGTCCTTCTTCGGGACGTGCAGCAGGTTGCCCCACGACAGCAACGCCGCGTCGGAGTCCAACCGCCACCGGACAGGCTCGCTGTCGGTTCGCATCGGCCGCTCTGCGAGGCGATGCGCCATCTCCCAGATGCCCACGTCCCACACCCATCGTTCCTGCATGGTGGGGGACAGCCCAGGCCGGCGCGTGATGAGATCACCGACCCGCACTTCTTCGGGATGCAGGTCAGGCACAGTCTGCGCGAGCGGGAGGCGCGGATTGCCGAGTACGCGCGCCTCCCACGCCCCGATCGCCGTCTTGAGCTGCGCTGCGCTGATGAGCTTGCGGGACACGATGAACGCCCGGCCGCTCTGCGCCCGTCGCTCCAACGCCACGAAGTCGCCCGTCATGACGCGAAGCGCAGCGGCGAGCCCTCCGTAGGGCAGCTTCCGGTACTCGCCTGGGCTGGACTTCAAGTCGGCTTCAAGCCCATCCCAGGTCCGCGCGAACTCCTCGCCGGGCCGGTAGACCCACACCGTGCCGAAGTCCTCGTCCTTCAGGCGAAACGCCGTGGTCCGAATCGTCTCGATTCTGCCGCTCATCGGGCTCCCCCTGGTGTCGCGCCTGCGAGGTCGAACCCCGCGTACTTGCCGAGCCCAGCGACGAACGCGCCGTGGAGTTCCATCATCTCGTCGAGCCAGTCGTTCGCGCGCCACCACTTGAGCACGTCTTCGACGAGGCCGGTCCACGGCACCACGTCGTCCGCGAAGGCACCGTCGACGAAGAACAGGTCCACCGGCGTGCCGCCGCGTCGGGCTCGTCCTGCGAGCTGGGCGAGATCGACGAGCACGTCGCAGATCAACTCGCGCCGAAGCTCCTCGTCCATGTGTCGGAACATGGCCGAGCTTCGCTGCAACGCGCGCAGCCGGCGGCGGGCGTCAACACGCTCCGCGTCGAGGGTGGTGCCAGGGGCACCGCGCCACTCCGGCGGATGCAGGCGGGCGTTGTACGCGATGTGGGCAAGGAACCGATCCGCGTCGTGACTCGGCGGAACAGGACGGGTGAGGACGAAGATCCCCGACAGCGCGGACAACTGCGACCCCCGCTGGAGGATGTTGTGTCCGCGCGCGACCACGCTCAGCGGGCCGACCAGCACCGCCGGTGCAGGCTCGTGACCGAAGGACTCCAGACGCGCCCGCGTGATCGCGCCGGGCTCGTTCTTCGCTGGGCTCGCGTCCGAGACGATGTGGCGGACAGGGAGGTCGTTGCCTGCGACCCGCCGCAACCCCTCGGCCACGGCCTGCGCCTCGGCGTAGCTGCCCGTCACCAGCAAGGCCCGCGCCCTGCCGGCCGAATCGGGGTTCTCGCGCTGGCGCTGGAGGTAGTGAGAGAGCGTCGTGTTCCAGAGCTCCACCGCCGCCTCCCGCGCGGCCTCCATCCGTTCGCCAGGGCTACCCGTGCCCGAGATCCGGGCCTTCACCGTGGCCCCGTGGACCTTGACGTTCCGCGCCTCGTCCTTCACCCAGCCGATCACGTCGCCGAGCACATCCGCGCGCGGCGACCCACGGAATCGGCAGGTTGCCGAAAGGCCCAGCACCACGCGAGGCGTGCCAGCGAGCACGTCCGACACGAGGCCCCCAAGCTCGCGCAGGAGGCCGTGAGGGTCGCCCGACATGATGCGGGTTTCGAGCGCCCCCTGTTCGCCCAGCCGCTCCGCGAAGGCGTAGCCCTGCAACCGTCGCCCAAGCGGCCCCATCGGCGACGGCTGCCACGGAGCGTAGCCAAGCAGGTCGTCGCGCAGATCGGCCGCCTGCTGCACCTCGCGCTGCTCCAGGCCGGGAAGCTGTGGGCGCAAGTGCTCGATGGCACGGTCGAGTTGTACGAGCGCGGCGCGGAAGATCAGGCGTTGCGCGATGCGGTTTCGGTCCTCCTGCGGCGTCCCGAAGCCTCTCCCCCGGAGGGGCCACTCCAGAAGGGCGCGCATGATGTCCGCCTGCACGTCGGCCATGCGCGTCCCGTCGCCGAGGCCGGGTCCGAGTGGTCGCAACGCGAGCCGAAGGGCCTCGGCGTGGTCATCGTCGTCGATCGGGTCGGGGTCGTACAGCTTGCCGAGCTTGTCGAGCCCATCGTCGCTCTCGTCGAACAGCCGCGACGCGAGCCATGCGTCGTGGGCCTCGCGCCAGGTCATCTGGCCCCGCGTCGGCCACTCCAACTCCTTGCGGTTGATCAACTCAGCGAGGCGCTCGGCCTCGTGCGTGATGCGGGTCAGGGCCGACCGGCCGCGCTCGAACCGCACGGAGGAGTCCAGCCGGTTCTCGGCGCGACGCCGCTCGACCTCAATGAGCAACTGGTAGGGCTTGCTCAGCCGACCACGGGAGGAGAGGACGAGCCCGCGACTGTTCGACCCGATCGCCGTGTTCTGCAAGGCGTCGATCTCGTCGATGAGGACGACGGCCGACCGCCGTAGGACAAGCTCGGCGGTGGTGAGCTTCCGGGGCGGCCCGCCGTCCACCGACACCTCGATGGGCACCCGCCCGCCGAGGAAGGCGTGGTGGTTGACGACGAGAACGTCGGCGGTGGTGGCGTCCCGGAACGCCGAGAACCTCCCGCACTCGGCTGCGAAGGGACACCCGACCTTGCGCTCCTTGCCGGTCTTGCCGTCGCGCTGACGCAGGCGCGTGCAGGGCTCGTCGCCGGCCGCGAGCGTGGAGCCGTCCTCGGCGTAGGCGGCGAGCAGGCAGGAGTAGCCGACCCGATTCAGCGCCCATGCAGCGTCCGGGTCCTCCTTCGGCGGGTGGTCGAGGTAGGACCCGAGGCGTTCCGCCAGGTTCCGCCACGAGCTGACCGGCACGATGGATAGGGAGGCTCCAGCCTTCGATGCCGCGTCGCGGAGGCGCAGCGTCTCGGTCCAGACGGCCTGAATGTCAGGAACGACCAGGGTGACCGGCACGCCCCGTCGAGCCAGGTGGACCGCGAACAGCCGGGCGAACACGGACTTGCCCGTGCCGGTGGGGGCCAGCGCCAGCTTCGTCACGCCGGGCGAGCCGAGCCTCGCCAGAACCCCGCCGCTCGCGATGAAGTTGTCGAGGAACGCTCCGACCCCGAACCGCTCGAACGGACCCGTGCTTCCGTCCGGGTGATCGTCGATGGCCCTCGCCAGCGCGAGCAAGGCGTCGCGGTCGAGTAGTTCACCGTCCTGTGCCGGGGCCGTCGCGAGCACGGGCGCGGGGGCGGGCGACTTCGGGACGTGGGAGCGCGGGATTCGGAAGGTGAGGTCACCCCCGGCCAGCACCAGCGGCCCGGCCGGCGGGCGCTCCGCTGCCTGCATCGATGACCTGCCGCGCTGCTTCTCGACCTGGGCGAACCATTGGTCGATCCGGCTTTCGAGCGGAGCACCCCGGACCAGCGTGAAGCCGGTCGCCCATCCAGGGCGCGCGCCTTCGACGCCCGGCACGCTCTCGAAGTCGGATGCCTGTTCGAGTAGATCGCGGGCACGGTCGAGGAACGCCCGATCGTCGGCGAGGTCATCCGGTCGGATGGCGAGGAAGCGCGCGACGGCTCGGCGCGCTTCTGCATCCCGCTCCCACTCGGGCCAAAGGTGGATCCGCCCGTGGACGACCATCCGAGCATCGCCGAGCGTCGGTGTCGTCTCGAAGTGCCGCAGCGTCAGCGCGAGCGCGAGCAGGGTCGCAAGGTCGGCTGTGTTGGTCATTCCGCCCCCTTCACGCGCCGAACCATCTCGTTCGCATCGGCGAACAGGTAGCCGGCATCGGGCTCGACGAGCCGTTGGAGACGCGGGACCTGCTCTCGTCGTGCGTGCGGGACGACGATCCACGTTTGCTCGGTCACTGGCTTGTCGTTCAGGTGGCGCGCGAGCGAGGAGGCTGAGCTGTGGTCCTTCACGTCGATCCGCCAACGATGGCTACCTCGACGCACGTCGAGATCGTAGGCATCGACGAAGGGCCAAAGTTGGACTTCCACCCCTTCGATCCGGCCGAGTCGTTGTTCGAGGTCAAGCTCCTCCAGCCCCGGCAGCACTGTGAAGCGCCACACGCCGGGATGCAGGGCCACCCACTCGTCGGGCGACGCGGGGTCCGGTGCCGGCAGCTTCGCCAGCGGGACCAGGCCGTCGTCACGCAGAGCGAACCGCGCACCGGCCGCGAGGCAGGTTGGCGATCGGAGGCAGGAAACCGACGTGTCCCGCACCTGCATCGGCCAGCGGCAGCGCGGACAGGGGTAGAACACCTCCTGCTTGCCTGCTCGCGTCCGCGCAGTCCCCGGTACACGCTGGTAGACCTGAGCGACTTCGAGGCCCACGGGTAGGAGCGCCCCTACGGCGTCGGCGTGGTGGGCGGTGGCGTGCTCCACGAGGAAGCGGCGAAAGGCGGTGTAGGCCGCCGCCTCGTCGTCCCGCCCTCGGATGTGGCTCATGGCTGCGCGGATGACGTTCTGCTCCACCTCCGCGAGCGGCGAACCGCCCGCGTCGTCGGCGAGGTCCTCGCAGTTCGGGGTCGGGTGGCCGCCCTCAACGAGTACCAGGGAGCCAGCGCCGTCGGGTGCATCCGCTGCCGGGAGCCACGTCTCGACGGGCTGCGTGAACCGCTCCACCAGCTCCGCGATCGCGACGGCTGGCAGGCCGCTGTGGCGGCGAGCGCGGCTCACCCACGACGCGGCGTTCATCAGCCGCTCGATCAGCGCCTTGCCCTTCGGCGCACCCGCTTCGCCGCGCTCACACCACGCCTTGGCTGCCAACGCCGAGAGCACGAGGGCCTTCTCACGGTCGAGGGCGTCGGGCGCATCCAGCGTGTCGGTCATGGGAGCCCCCTGGTCGTGTCGTCGGTCGCGCGGAACCGGGAACCCGATGGGGTCCGAGTCGGACGGGCGTCACGCGCGGGGGTCCAAAACCCCCGCCACGCCGTGTCTGCCGATCCGTCGGCCTGCCGGGGTCCAGAACCCTGGTTCGCAAGGGTGGCCGGAACCGGCTCCTTCTGACCACCGATCACGGGCGAGCCCACACGGTCGTTGCCAGTACGGCGAGGTTCTTGCCCCGGTCCTCGATGCGCGTGGCCGTCCAGTCCTCGGCCTCTGCGATCGAGCGGTTCATCGCGAAGCCGCTGTCCTTCAGGATCGCGCGCTTCTCGCCGAAGGGCCGGTTGCCCAGCTCGGAGTTGTAGGAGGACAAGGTGAGGTTACCGATGGCGTGCAGCCAGGTCGCGTGGACGTTGGAAAAGTCGGCTCCCAGGGCGTCACGCCACCCATCGTCGAGCGTCTGCGGCATGACGTGCTCGATGGTGACGTTCTCGCCGACCACGACCTTCTCCTTGCCCCAGAACGTGCGCTCCAGGCGCTCCAAGACCATCCGCGTGCGCCAGAGCCGGGACCCGAGGTAGGCCGTGAACGTGACGAAGCTGGCGCGGAACCGATCGTCCGTGGGCCAGTCATTCGCTGCCAGATGGGCGTGGCACTGGTCGAGTGCGTTGGCCGGGTCGAATCGACCCGCGAGGCTGGCGAAGATCCGTCGAAGCCGGTTCGTGGGCACGCCGCACACGCTCCTCCGAACCGCGAAGCTCTCCAAGGCGTCGAGGACGGCTGCGACCACGCCAGCGGGAACAGCCCCCAGGGCACGCGCTCGGTAGAGCCGCAGCAGGTAGGGGTAGGCCGTCTCCAGCTCCCATCGGTTGATGCGCTCCATCCGCTCGCGGATCGCCGGGTCGCTCTCGGCCTCGGCGGGCGCGACGATCTGGCGGTAGGCAGCGGCGTACTCGCGAAGCTCGATGAGGTAGTCCTCCAGGCCCGCGTCACCGACTTCTCGGAACTTGCCTCGGAAGGCGGCGAAGATCTGGTCCCAGGCGGGAAGGCTCCCGTCGATCATCAGGAAGCGCCAGAAGAAGCCCGTGAAGTGCTGGCCGAGCTGCTGCTCCATCGGCCGCCACAGCTCCATGTAGGCGGCCTCTTGCCGGGGGGCATCGTTCGCGAGGCGCATGAAGACGTGGTTGCGGATCAGGTCGGCGGCGGTCAGGTCCATGCCCTTGCTGTTCAGGCTCTCGAAGATCCGGTGGGGGCTGTCGTTCGCCTCAAGGCGCACGGACACCAACTCCAGACGCGACAGCACCGCCGTCACGAGTCGGCCGAGGTCGAAGGGCTGCCCCTGCTCGTCACCCTCGCCGTAGCGTTCACGGAACCGCCGGTAGGCTTGATGGAACCGCGTGTCGCCTTCCTTGCCGGCGAGCACCGCCTCGAAGCCCGCGCGATCGTCTTGCGTCGGCTGGAGCTTCGCGCGCTCCTCCGCGAGCTTCGTGTGGTTGCGGAGGTGTCGGTCGATCTGCTCGACAACGAAGTCGTCCGCCGCGCCCCTGGCCACGTCACCGAGGGCCTTGAGCATGACGAGGATGGTCGTGAGGCGCTGCTGCCCGTCGATGAGGAGGTACTTGGCGGCACGCTCGGGTGCGTCGGCGACCGGCGCGGTCACGACGGCGCCGATGAAGTGGGACTCACTGTCGTCCGAGCCGTACAGCTCGGAGAGATCCTTCCAGAGCTGGTCCCACTCGACCTGCCCCCACGAGTAGCGACGCTGAAACAGGGGTACGCGGTACTGCACGGTCCCGTTGAGCAGATCCGCCAGCTTCACCTCGTTCGCCTTCATGTGTGCTCCATCGGGCGGCTGCCCTCGTGCTGTTCGAAGCCAAGCGGCTGCGTCATCGCAGCCCCAACGCCGCCGCGAGCGCGGCCCGCAACCGCTGGACCTCCTCGCGTTCGTCCACCCGGATGCCCGTCTCGCGCCGCACGCCCCGGCCGGGCCGGGGGTTGAAGGACAGCCAGTTGAAGCTGGTGACGATGGCCGTGCGGCCGTCGGTGATGACGAGCTTCTCGTGGGTGTTGCCGATCTCGACGGTGCGGAGGCGGCCCCTGTGGCGCTGCCCGAGCCGGTTCAGCCGTTGGAGCGCGCCGCGCTGGTCGTGGGCCTTGCGGTCGTTCTTCGTGCCGTCGTCCTGCTCGATGCCGTACCCGATGACCACGCGCAGGTCGCGGTGCCGCTGGAGGGCTCGGTCGAGCCAGGACACGAGCTCGTCGTTGACCGCGGCCGTCGTCAGCCAGGGCGAGACGATGATCAACTCCCGGCTGGCATCCTCGATGGCCTCGCGCAGCGCGTCGCGGTGCTCCTCGGTCTGGATGACCTTGGACCGGGGGCGTGCTGCCTCGACGACCTCGTGGACCGCTGCGCCGACCTCGCTGGTGGGCGGCACGAAGCGCGGCGCGGCCTCCAGGGGCAGGATCTCCACGCCGTCCTGCTGGAGCGTGCGGAGCACCGCCGAGATCTCCCGGTTCTCGCCACCGCCGTAGAGCAGTCGCCAGTCCCACTCGTCCCGCTCGGCGTTGTACCAGACCTCCAGGGTGGCCTCGCGCCATGCCTGGTAGCTGTTGTTGGCGGTCAGGCGGATAATGTCGCGCTGTGCGCGGCGTTGGCCCTTCGGCGTGTCGCGGTCCTCGAAGGGGAGGCCGAATCGGTCGAGGAGGGTCTGGACCTCCGCGTGGCGGACCTCGACGTCCAGCGGCTTCAGCTCATGCGCGTTGGGCAGGACGTGCAGCGTCGCGCGGACGTGCCGGGCGTCCTTCAACTCCGCGCCGTCGAAGCCCCACACGAAGGTGTCCGTGTAGGGGTCGTGGCGAAGCTCCACGTCGTAGGTCTTGGACTGCCGGGTGCGCTGGTCGGCGAGGGCCTGGCGGCCCAGCGGCATGATCTCCAGGCGCTCGACCTGGCCGAGCAACTGCCGCTGAAGCAGGTTCACAACCGTCGCGGGGACGATGACTCCGGCGTCGAGCCCCATCAGGCGGGCCATCTCGCCGGGGTCGTGGACGCCCGCGCTCACGAGGCGAAGCACCGTCTCCTCGGCGAGCGTCAGCGGGCGGTCGAACTCGACCTCCATGCTGACCTTCCAGACCGTGTGCGGCAGCGCGACGGCCTGGACCTTCACACGCTCGAAGCCTTCGGCGACGAGCTGGCGGGCGCGGTCGAGGCTCATGCGTTCTCCCTGGGCGCGAGCACCGCGCTGGCCGGGATGGCGTCCACGACCTTGTGCAGATCGGGCTGGAGCTTGGCGGTGTCGCGGTGGCCGACGATGACGAGCAGGCGCTTGGCGCGCGAGAAGGCGACGTTGAGCCGCCGCCGGTCGGCGATGAACCGCAACTCCGACGTGTTCGCGCGGACCATCGAGTAGAGCATGATGTCGTCCTGCTTGCCCTGGAAGGCGTCCACAGTGTCGATGCGGATGCGGAGCGCCTTCCATCGCTGCGGGTTGCCCGGTCGGATGCGGTCGAGGAGCTTGGCCCGCTGGTCGTCGTAGGCGGCGATGACCCCGACGGTGTAGCTCATGCCCTTGCCGCGAAGCTCGGCCTCCCACCCGGTCAACATCTGCTCGATGGCGACGATCTCCTCGTGGTTCCAGCGGCTCGTGCTGCCCTCGGTCTGCCGCTCCCGACCCTCGGCCACGTCGAGCCAGAACACGCGCTGGTCACCGCTGAACCCGACGAGGCCCAGGGTCCGCTTGTCGTCCGGCACGCCGTGCTCGATGCCGATCTCCGGGTAGTAGAGGTCGGCGACCAGCTTCCCGATGGAGCGGTGCATTCGGAACTGGCGGCGCAGCGTGGCGCGGTTCGTCTGCGGCGTCCGCTCGAACAGGTCCTCGAACAGCGACTTGGAGGCGCGCTCCACGTCGATCTCGTTCTCGCGCAGGTCGGCCTTCGTCTCGGTGTCGAAGAACGGCGGGAGCTGGCGGTGGTCGCCGACGAGGAGGAAGCGCGCTCCGGTGACCATCGCGACGAGCATCTCGGCCGTCGTGGCGCGCGCGGCTTCGTCGATGATCACGTAATCGAACCGGACGCTCCGCATCTTCTGCCAGAGCGTCGGGACGCGGAGGAGGGTCATCGCCCACACCTGCACCGACTCGGCGTAGTCCTGGCGCACGTCGGGGATCTTGGAGAGCTTGTCGCGCCAGTTCTTCAGCGCCTCGGTCACCGCCTCGCGCTGCGGTCCTTCCAGCCTCTCGGGAGGGCGCTCGGCCTCCTGCGCGCACCGCTCTGTCGTCTCCTTCGCCCAGGCGGCGAAGTCGTAGTCGAACCCCTTGGGCTCCGACCGACCGGGATCCTGCCGGTGGTCGCGCACGATGCGCCACCGCTCGCCGATCTTGTCGTTCTGCTCCCGCACCGCGTCCACGGCGTTGTTCACCGCCTCGTTCGCCTGCGAGGTCAGCAGGATGCGCGCGAAGGGGTCCTTGCGGAGAAGCTGGCAGATCACCTCGGTGATGAAGGTGGTCTTACCCGTGCCCGGCGGGCCTTGAAGGAGGAACAGGTCACGCGCCGCAAGCGCCCGGCTCACGAGGTCGGCCACGTCCTCGGCGGGCTCCAGATCGGGCTGAACGAGGTCGAGCGGGACACGCTCGTCGAGCGTGTTCACGTCGGGCGTCATCAACAGCTTCGGCAGCCGCGGGTTCACCGCCTCGTCGGCCCGGAAGGTGGTGATGGCCTTGTCCTGGCGGTCGAGCGACGTGCGCTGCGCCACGTCCTCGCACGACAACTCGCCCTCGCGGGGCAGCGTGACCGTCCGCTGGAGCTTGAGCGTCAGCACGCGCTCGCCGTGCTCGTACCAGTAGGCCGTGCCCACGCTCTTGCCGTTGTAGGAGAACGTGCTGTCCGGGCCGATCATCTCGCCGAAGTCCGGGGGCACCACGTCGTCCTCGGTGTCCGGCGTGGCCTCCTCGGCGCGTCCCGCCTGGACGGACAGCACCTTTACGCGGAGGAGCTCGCCCGACTTCGCGTGCAGCTTGGCCGGACGCTCGGGCTTCGGTGCGGGACCGCTCGACAGCGCCATGAGCGCCTGTTTCCACGGCTCCAGCTTCGTCGGCTCCGTGTCCTGCTCGTCCTCCTCGTCGTCGAGGGTGTAGCGGACGCGGATGGACTCCAGCCGCTCGCGCTGCTTCTTGAGGATGAACGACGCGATCTCCAGCATCGAGTCACGTTCAGCCTGTGCGGCGCGCTCCTGCTCACGGGCCTGATGGTCCTGCCAGGCGAAGTCGATGAGGCCCTCGGCGGAACCTTCTCCCTCGACCAACAGGAACGGGGCCGCCACGGCGTGCTCGCGGTCGCGGGCCTGCCGGGTCGGGTGCGGCTGGTAGTAGTCCACCACCTTCAGCTTGCCGGGCCACTCCTCGTCGGGGACCAGGCGGATCTGCCCCTGGCGACCGATGCAGATCAGCGACCACGACTTGCCGTCGCGCTCGGGCTCGTAGACCACGCGGAGGCCCTGGTTCACGTCGTCCAGCAGGCTCGTGGCCAGCCCGAGGGACCGCGCGCGCTGGCGCGGGCTGTTCGTGAGGATGACGCGGACGGGGGTGCGCTCGACAAGCCCATCGAGCGCGACGCGCAGGGCGCGTTCGACCTCGGCGGCCTTGGGTCGAGCGGCCGGATCGTTGCGGAGCAGGCCACGCACGACCTCCTCGATCTCGGCGATCCCGTCCTTGTCGGCGTGCTCGGCCCGGAACGCGGCGAGGAAGTCGCCGAGGGTGTCGGCGGCGAAACCCGGTTCGGGCAGCCGCCACGCGAGCAACGACGCGAGGAGCACCCCGAAGGCGTACAGGTCCGCCGGGAACGACGTGTCCTTCTGGAGCACCTGTTCGGGCGCGGCGAACGGCCGGCTGTAGAACTCGCGGAGCGTCTGCCCGGACGCGCCCCGCCCGTAGTTCTCCAAGATGCGCGCGATGCCGAAGTCCACGAGCTTCAGGCGGTGCTGCTCGCGGTCGAGGAGCACGTTCCTGAGCTTTACGTCGCGGTGGATGACGCCGCGCCCGTGCGCGCGGACGAGCACTTGGAGCAGCCCGAGGGCCTGTTCGAGCCGCCAGCGCAGCGTGGAGGCCAGCGCCGACGCCGCCCCTTCGGCGATCAGCTCCTCCAGCGTCGTGCCGCCCGACACGACCTCCAGCACGATGTTCAGCCGGCCCGCGTCCTCCTCGGCCATGTAGTCGAGCATCTGCACGAGGTGCGCGTGCTCGAAGCCCTTGAGCGCCCCGACCTCGCGCTTGAACATCTCCCGCGCGATCTGCGGGTTCGGCCCGGCGACGGAGAGGACCTTGACCGCGACCCGTTCCTCGCGCTCCGGGTCGTAGCACTCGTACACGGTCGAGTGCTCGCTACGTCCGAGCACATCCTTGACCCTGTAGCGGCCTTCGCAGAGCGTCCGAGGCGTGGTCATGGTGAAGGGCTCCGGTGGGATTCAAGGGGTAGACGCTCGCGCCCGTGGGCAGCGGACAGCCGATGCGAAGTCCGGCGTGTCGGCTGGCGGTGATCAGGCGCGGGTGGCGGCATCGGCTACACCTTCGGGACCGGCATCGTGCCGAGGATCATCGCGTCGACCTCCTGCATCGCCTGGTCGTGGCGCTGCTGGGCGTCGGCGCGCATGGCGTCGGCGCGGGTTCGGGCATCGGTGATCATGCCGACCAGGCGCTCTTGAACATCGAGGGTGGGGAGCGGAAACCGCAGGTCGAGGAGAGCTGGCTTCGTGATGTTCTGCATGGTCGGAGACGTGCCGGTGCAGGCCGACTCGATCTGGAAGCGAACCTGCGGGATCTTCAGCACCTCGGCGATGAACGCTCCCAGGATCTCCGGCTTCTCCTTCGGCACAACCCGGAAGATCTTGTCGCAGAGGATCAGCCGTTCCTGAGTCTCCACGACTAGGGCGCAGGCCCCGACGAGCCGCGGGATGTTGGCTCGACTGATCAGCACGTCGCCAGGCCGCACTTCGTACCGCGGAATCGGACTAAGGTGCTTGGGGAGTGCCTTGTTCTCGTTGTCGTTGTATTGGCCGAACGAGACGGCCCCTAGCTTGAGCACGCCCCACTCACCCACTTCGGCGGGTCGCTTGAGGCATTGCGGGCTCCAGCCGTTCTCAAGATCCGCAATCACATCCCCGAGGCGCACCGTCGGATACGCCCCATCGACGGAGGCGCCACCGCTGTCGACGCGCTGGTTGTAGTCCACACCCCATCGGTCGGTGTTCGACCACTTGCGGATCATGATCTGCCGCCGGGGCGTCTCCTCGGGTGCCTTCAGCCCGAGCGCGTGCAGAAACGCGACGCTCGCCTCGTCGATGACGCGCGCAGCCGCCTCCTGCTTCTCCGAAAGCGCCGCCACCGAACGGTGCGCGTGCTCAACGATCACCCGCTGCGTCGCAAGCGTGGGGAAGGGTGCGTGAATGTCGAGTAGATCAGCGGGCATGATCCGCTTGCGCCCGCTTGCGCCGCTGATGCGGCTCTGGATCTCCCGCCGCATCGCGGACGAACGGACCACGAGCCGGACATACGCCACGTCGGCGCGCTCGCCGCGAACGCGATGCACCGGGTACTCCGAGGTCACGGCGATCAACGGCAGCTCGGGCGGAACGACACCGATCGCTCCATTCCGAACGTCGATCTTGGAGTAGACGAGATCGCTAGCTCGCGCCAAGAACAGCCGACCCTTGATGCTCGTTGGGTCTGCGTCACGGCGCTCGATCGACCCGTCGAACCGGATGGTCACGAGCGGAGGGTGGCCGTCTGCGTGTTCAGACGCTCGGCACGGCACACTGGTGGGAACGAGCACATCTCGGAACGGACGGATCACCTCGTCGCGCCACCCCCATTCAGGATTGGTGAACGAGCCGGGGTTCCACCGGTGCGCTTCGCTGAACTGCACGACGAAGGCCCTGGAGCCGGCGGCCTTGGCCGCCTCAACGCTCCAGGGCCCTAGACGAAAAAATCCGGCTCCTCGACGTGCGCGAGGAAGTCCCGGTAGTGGTCAAGCGCCGTTCTTTCAATCCCGGTCGGCAGTCGCGGGTTGGGGTAGAGCTCGTTATCGTCGGCTTCGCCCGTCGCCGTGATCCCGACCTTCGCAGCGTCGTACATGAATACCGGGTAGTCGAACCACTCCTTCAGCAGCGCGCGCGCCTCGGCCACCTGGGTTGCCTCGATGTCGATCTGGTACGTTCGCAGAGCCCGCTGCGCCTCCTTCACGGCCTCCTGCGCGGCCTTGACCTCCGTGGTGGTGCCCTTCGAGCGCGCCACCTTCAGCGTCTCCTTGGCCTTGGTGATCTCTGCTTCGAGACGCGCCGTCTCGGATGCGATCGGACCAGCGTACTTGGCTCGAACCTCACGATCCGCCTCTGCCTTCGTCTGGTCGAACCGTGCCTGGTCGTCGTCGGTGAACTTCTGGAGGAACAGCAGCGACGCCTTCACTGACGCACCCGAGGACACGAACGTCTCCTGGGGGAGACTGACGACGGCCCGGATGTAGGCGCGGTCCTCCGTGAACGCCCGCACGAACGCCAACGACGGGTTGTTGAACACCCCTTCCGGGAGGACGATCCCGAGACGGCCCCCCGGCTTGAGGAGGTCGAGACAACGCTCGATGAACAGCAGCTCCGTCTTGATCTTTCCGAGCTTGCCCTTGCTGTCGTCTTCGTCCACGCCGCCGTAGGGCAACTGGAACAGGCTGGCGATGGCCTTTCCTCGCGCCGCCTCCACCCGCCGCTGCGCGGCCTCGTAGCGATCACCGTAGGTGTCTCGGTAGTGCTTGCGGTGCTCCTCGGAGACTCGAACCGCACCATCCTCGACCAGCGCGGTCTTGGGCACGTTCGCGCCAAAGGGCGGGTTCGTGAGCACCACGTCGAACCGGCCCTCGAAGATGCCGTTGACGTTGAGGAAGCCGTTGTGGTGATGCACGCCGCCGTGTCCGTCACCATGCATGATCATGTTCATCTTCGAGGTTCGCGCCATCCGCTCGTTGGCGTCGCACCCGTAGATGCAGCGGTTCGCGAGGCTCCACACGGGCGAGCCGTCGCGGGATGCGTCAAGCTGACGACGGCGAGCATCGTCGGCCTCCATCAGTCGGCGGGCGCGCTCCTCCTCGGGGAGCGAGGCGACCTCCTCCTCCACGACGCGGTACTCGGCGTCGGCCCGCGCATGGATGACCTCGCGCACGATCTCGAAGAAGCGGATGAGGAAGCCGCCGGACCCGGAGGCCGGGTCGCAGACGACCTCGCCCTCCTTCGGGTCGATCATGCGGATCATGAACTCCACGATGCTCCGCGGCGTGAAGAACTGGCCGATCTCGCCCCGGAAGGTGCGGCCCAGGAATCGCTCGAAGGCGATGCCCTTCACGTCCTCGCTGGTGTCGGAGAGGTTGTACCGCTCAAGGAGCTGGACGATCTCCCGACCGGTTGCCTTGCGGAGCTTGATGCTGTCGTCCGCCGTGAAGATCTTGTCCTTCGCGAAGTGCTGCTTCGTCTGCTGAAAGAGCTGATCCAGCGGGTTGTCGCCGAGAAGGCTGTCGAGGTACTCTGCCGTGAACAAGTTGTTGGCCTTTCGCTTCGCGCGCAACTCCCGCTCGACCCACACCTTCACGAACAGCACCTTCGCGATCTCGTCGAAGGCGTCGGCTGGGTCCCGCTGCTCCGCGTTGCGGATCACGTTGTGGCACTTGTGAAGCAGGTCGGCGAACTCGTCCTCGCGGAAGGTCTTGAGCCGCGCGAGAAGCTCCTTGATCTGCTGGTCCGTGGCGTCGGCCTTCGGGATGTTCTCGACTTCGGACAGCCATCCTGGGATCCGGTCCTTCTCGACGCGCCAGAACTTCGTCTCGCGGGAGTTGTGGGTGACCACGAACGGGGCGAGCACGATCCGCGCGTAGTTGTCGCCCTGATGGTAGTCCTCGGACTTGATCGTCACGTTGTCCGACTTGCACTCCACCACGAGCAGCGGGGACTTCTGGTCACGCTTGTCCTGTGCCGACCGCCAGACCACGATGTCAGCGCGCGCCTGGCCCGACCCTCGCCCGGTGATCGACAGCTCCTCGTCCATCTGGTCGAGGCTGTAGCCGTACTCGTTGACGAGGACGCAGACGTACTCCTGCCGCACGCGCTCCTCGGGCTTCTCCGTCAGCCACTTCTGGCGGATGTGGCTCCAGATCCGATCGCCGTCGCGGCGGACGACCAGCGGCTCGTTCTCGGTGGTGGCGGACTTGCTGCGCTTCGACATGGCGGGGATCTTCCGGGGTGGCAGCGGCCGGGCAGATCGCCGGCCGGTGGGTGCCCGGTTCTAACATGCGGGCACGGCTGATCCGGTGCGTGCTACGTCCGCCGCAGCCCGATCCACGTCGAAGCCATGCCGCGAGCCCACGAATCTCCATCCCATCGGGTTGGCGAGATCGGCACGGCAGCGCGCTCTGGTACAAGCGGGAGGAGACGCAAGCGGATCGTCAGCGGCCCGCGCGCTCAAGGAGGCCCGCGTGGATGAAGTCGCGAAGCAGGATGCTGCCGGTGCCGAGGAACACCACTGGCTTCGATATGCGGCGCGGCATGGCGACCGGAGCTTGGCGAGGCAGATCGTGGCGGCCTGGGTCAGCTACGGGATGGGGAAGCCCGCCACGGCGTCCAAGCTCCGAAAGGCAGGTTGGCTGGACGTGAAGTGGAACGACCCGCAGGCGGGGCCGCGCGTAAGTCGCGTCCGCTTCGACGACGTGGTGGAGTCGGTGGTCGCCACGGGCGACTTCGACGCCGCCGCGCTGGGCCTGCCGCCGATGTTGAGCAAGTCCCTTCCGGCGGACTTCGACTACGCCCACAACGTGCCGCCGATGACCGACCACACCGGCACGCTCAAGGTCACGGCGGCCGGCTCACTCGGGGCGGGCTTCCCCGTGAAGCCGACGCTCGACCGGGAGGGCATGTTCTTCACGTCGTTCGAGGGCGTGCTGTACGAGAACGTCGTCGAGCTGCACGACCGCCTGGTGAGCGGCAGCGACGACCTGTTGATGCGGGGTCCCCGGTGGTTCAACGACCTCCGGGCGCTCGTAAACGACGTGGTGGCGTCCGTCGATATCGCGCTGAGCTACCTGTACCTGCTCGCCGAGTACGCCCCCAAGGCTGCCTGGAAGTTCGACCGAGACAAGCTCGGGCCGCGTCACGGTCGGAGGATGAAGGACAAGCTCGCCTGGGTCCACGCGATCACGGGGCAGCACCTCGACACACGGGAGGGGCGCGCGGCCTTCGACGAGCTGCGCGAGTTGCGGAACCACCTGAACCACTTCGACCCGCCCTGCGTCGCCTACTCGGTGGACGACGCGGCCCGCTGGCTGAACCTCGTGCCGGCGGTCGGCGGCCTGCTCTGGCAGATCCGACGCTGCATGAACGAGCCGCTCTCGCGGCTGCTCGTGCGCTGGCTCCTTCTGCGCCCTGTCGTGGTGGTGCCGCGTGATCCGAGCCGTCCCCGTCCGGCCCAGCTCCCCACGGCCGGGTACGCCAGCACGCGATGGCCACCGACGACGTAGCCCACTCGGACCCCATCGGGTTCCCGGTGGCGGCGACCGGGAAACCGGCCCGCCGACGCGGGTGGTCGGGATCGGCGCGCAGAACCTCCCGCGACCACCCGCACCTCCCGCCGAGCGCGGTGGCGACGGGTTCGTGGCGGCGGGAGGTCGGCGGGGGGTTGCGGGAGGTCAGGAGGTCGCGGGCGGTCGGAGCGCATCGTCGGCGGGACCAGCGCGCGGGTGACGGGTGCCGGATCGGTGACGGGTGTTCCGGGTACTTCTGCCTGGGACCGGATCTTGCGCTTCACGCTCATGACGAACGTGCGGATCGTTTTCCTAGAGAACCTTCCGGGGAAAAGCGTCACCCATGCGTCACCCGTCACCCAGGACGAGGTGCTGACGGCGGGCGTCGGGCTCGGCGGCGGGGCGGTCATTCCGCTTCCCATGCCAGCCATTCCGTGATTCCTGCCCTATTCCCGTGGAATATTCCGCGCCGTGGAAGCGAAGCGCGACGGGGAGCAAGCGCACCGGAGCGAGGATGCCGTCGGCAGCCTGCTTCCCCGGCCATGCCGGCGACCTTCCCGGTGCGCTTCCCCGGCATGGTCGGCGGAATATTCCGGCGGGGAAGCGGGAATGATCTTGGTATTCCCTGGGAATGTGCGCGCCGGGTCGGTGCGCTTGCTGCGTCTTTGCTACGACGCCCGCCCGATCGCGCGCACGTTCCCGAGGCAGCAGGATCCCTGCGGGTTCGTCTCCTCGCAGCGGTCCTCGCCACGTCGGCACCGCTCGGTGATCGCGTCGGCGACCGCGTTGCGCCCGTCCGTGCCGAGGCCCGCGCGCACGTCGGCGACGGTGTGGCCGAAGCAGTAGCAGACGGGGCGGTCCTCGCCGTCCTCCTTCTGGTGGACCCGCACGCTCGACGCCGCGAGCCTGAGCCGTTGCCCTCGCTCGTCGAACCAGACCACCTCGCACGCCTTCGTGCCGCAGAAGCGCCAGGACCCGTCACGCGGAGCCAGGTCGTCGCGCGCCAGGGCGGCCACCGTCGCGAGCTTCACCCGCCGCCCCCGCCCGCCGCACGCCGGGCATGTCGCGACGGTCGCGGCCTCCCCCTCGACCTTGCAGCAGTCCACCCTACACCTCCCGCTCGGAGAGGACCGAGGAGGGGTAGCCGGCGTCGGTGATCGCGGCGGCGATGCGCGCTGCGTCCACCTGTGCCCGGTCGAAGCGGACGACCGCGCGCCCGTTCGCGGTGTCCACGTGCACCTCGGCGATCCCCGGTAGGCGGCCCAGCGCGACCTTGACCGTCACCGCGCACGAGGCGCAGGTCATGCCCTCGATGGCGAGGGTGGCTGCGTGGGTGGCGGCCGGGGCCTGCGCGGCGTGCTGCGCGTCGTCACCGAGGCAGCCGGTCACGCCGCCGCATAGGGCGAGGACCAACAGGACGGGCGCGGTTCGTGGCATGGCAGCTCCTCAGAAAAGGAAGGGCGTGACGTAGGGGAACGCGAGCAGCGCCGCGACGGTCGCGGTGGCGAACCACAGCAGGCCACGCCCGGCGCGGTTCGTTCGGGGCAGCTCGCAGCCGCAGTCGTCGGCGCCGGCGACCTGGCGGGCGGCCGGCGCGCGCAGCGCCAGCACCCACCCCACGCCGAGCAGCGCGAGGGTGAGGCCGATGAAAATGGGTCGGTAGGGCTCCAGCGCCACGAGCGCGCCGGCACCGCCGAGCCCGAGCAGCGCGAACACCAGCGGGCCGACGCAGCAGGCCGACGCGGCGAAGGCGGCGGCGACCGCGCCGCCGAGGCTCGCGTGGCGGGTCAGGTCCTCACGCATCGCGCACCTCCGGGGCGATGGCATCGAGGATCGGGCAGTCGGTGGTGTCGCGGTCGGCGTCGCACGCGGTGACCAGCCGCCCGAGCACCTCGGCGATGCGGCGCAGGTCGGCGATCCGCGTCTCCACGTCGGCGAGCCTCGCGACGGCGATCTCCCGCACGTCGTCGCAGGCTGCGCCCGGCCGGACGCGCAGGTCGAGCAGGCTGCGGATCTCGTCGAGCGTGAAGCCCAGCTCCTTCGCGCGGCGGACGAAGCGCAGCCGGTCCACGGCCTCGTCAGGGAACAAGCGGTAGCCCGACGCGCTTCGCGGCGGCGAGGCGACCAGCCCCTCACGCTCGTAGAAGCGGACGGTTTCGACGCCGATCCCGACGCGCCGGGCGACCTCTCCGATGGTGTGTGCGGCCACGACGACCTCCGTGGCCTGAAGGCTAATCCCTGTACCCAGGTACAGGGTCAAGCGGTCGCTCGTCCCGAGGTGTCACAGGCCACGTCAGGCCGCCCCGCGCTCCTCCCCGATCACGCCCGCCAGCGCCTCGCGCAGCGCCGGCCCGAGCGCGCCCGCGCCCCGGCTCTCGGCCTTCGACACCGTGCCCTGGCGCACGCCCAGCCGGTCGGCGGCGGCCTGCTGGGTCAGCCCGCGCCGCGCCCGCCACCTCGCGAGGTCCGCCCCGGTGAGCGTCGGGGTGGACTCGCCGATGAGGACCCGATTCGGTTCCTCTGGCGCATCGTCGGCGGGCGAAGGCTCGAACTCCTCCCAGCCTACCTCGGCAGCGGCGTCCGCGTGCTCGGCGTCGTCCACGTCCCGGTCGTCCGGCTCCTCCTCGGCGACCACGACCGGCGGGGCCTCCACCCGCCGCACCGGACGTGCCGCGAACACCGGCCGCTCCCAGGCCCGCCGCTCGGCCTCCTGGCGGTCCGTGGGCGCGGGGACAGCCTCGGCCCGCCGCTCACCCTGGGCGCGGGTGTGGGCGCGCTCCACGGCCGTCAGGTGGGCGTCCCGCGCCGTGCGCTCGGCCTCCCACCGCTCGGCGCGCTCGCGGGCCTCGGCGCGCTCCCGCTCGGCCCGCCGCTCGCGCTCCCGGCGAGCCTCGGCACGGCGCGCGGCGGCCTCGCGGCGCTCCCGCGCCTCCTTCATCGCCAGCGCCTCCTGGGCGATGGCCGCCAGCGCCTCACGCGACGCCTGGGCGAGCTCGTCGTCGCCCTCCACGTCCAGCCACGCCTCGACGGCGCGGAGCGCGATCGCGTCCTCGTCCTCGTCCTCGATGCCGTCGTCGTCCCACTCGTCGTCGTGCGGGTTCATCCCGTCCTCCTGTCAGCGCCGCCGCTTCGACCGGGGCGGCTCGGGTTCGGGCTCGCCGCGAAGCTCGACGAGCCAGTCATCGACGACGCGGGCGACGATCCGGTCCAGCGCGGCGGCCTCGACCGACTCGTGCTCCTCCTGCTTCTCGACCCGCCCGACGACGGGTCGAAGGCCCCTCCGCTTGGCCTCGCGGACCACGCGGTTCGTCAGCTCCACCAGATCGCCGTGGGAGGCGATCAGCCCGTCAGCCATGAATACCTCCTCCAACTCGAAGATGTTGTCGATGTTCGCGGTGTTCCGGCCCGCTTCGATGCGGGCGAGCAGGCTGCGGTCCCAGGTGAGTCGGCCGGCAAGCACGGCCTGGGACGCGCCCTGCTCCTGGCGCAGCGCGGCGACGATGCGCCCGAAGATGCTGGCGAGATCGACGGCGTGCGGGATGGTCATGAGCGGGCCTCGCGTCTTGGGTGAAATCTACCCAGGTGGGCTTGCGTGAAGCAAGAGCGGTCGGGTAGATTCTACCCGAGCGGTCGCCGTGCGACAGGGCGTTCCCCCGCTCGACAGGGAAGGAGATGACTGCCGCTGCCCTCGCCACCGATCACCGCCACGACGCCACCCTCGACCTGCTCCGCGCCGACGTGCGCCAAGGCTACGCCTGCATCGCGACCTTCGACGGGCCGCGCGGCACGGCCTGGATGGAGATCCGGGGTCCGAAGGGGATGCGCCCCGTCGGCGACGGCTTCCTCACCGCCGAGGTGCCGACGCTGCGCCTGTGGGTGCCCGACAACGCCGGCCAGCCGCTCGCCGAGGCCGCCGCCAACCGCGACTTCGACGCCGGACTCGCCACCATCGAGGCCGAGGCCCGCCCGCACCTGTTCGAGCGCGAGGTCGCCTGGCTCGTGGCGCTGCTGGGTGCCGTCCGCGACGCCGTGCCCGTCCGTCGCCCGCGCATCCCGACCGTCGGCCCGCGCCTCGTGGAGCGGGGCGCTCCGTCCGTCCAGGGCTGGGCTTCCTGCCTGACTCTCGGCGATCTGGAAGCCGCTCTGCGGAAGGCTGCTGCGTAACGGCGCGGATTACGTCAACCTCCCCGCAACCCATCCCCGGAGGCCCACCCCATGCCCATTATCGGAGCCGCCTATCTGCGGTGCAGCGACCCCCGCCAGGACAAGAGCATCGACCAGCAGCGCGCCGAGATCGAGCGCCGCGCCGCCGCCGACGGGGTGGTCATCCCCCCGGAGAACTGGTTCATCGACGAGGGCATCAGCGGCCGGTCCACCAAGCGCCGCGCCAGCTACCAGACCCTCATCCGGCGGGCCGAGGCGCAGAAGGAGGCGCTGCGGGGGCGCGGTCGCGGGAGCGTCGAGCGCATCGAGCGCCTGTACGTCTGGGCGTTCAGCCGCATCGCCCGGAACATGTTCGATTGTTTGCGGGCCATCGCGACCCTCGACGACGCCGACATCGACATCGTGTCCCTCACCGAGCACGACACCGGCGACCGCTCCATGCGGAAGCTCATCCGGCCGATCCTCGCGTGGCTCGCCGAGCGGTACTCCGAGGAGCTGTCCCGCAACGTGCAGCGCGGGATGCAGTCGCAGGCGGCGCGCGGCTTCTGGACCCACGGCACCACGGCCTTTGGGTACGAGGCGGTCAAGGCCGAGGGCGGCCAGAAGCTCGTCGTGACCGAGCGCACCCGCGACGACTTCGAACTTGTGAAGCGCATCTTCCGCATGGCCGACGAGACGAACGACGGCGCGCGGCGGATCGCGGAGCAGCTCACCCTTGAGGGCATCGCGCCCCCCGGCGACCCGAGCCACCCCCGCGAGGTCGCGTCGGGGGCGTGGCGCTCCCGGCACGTCCACTACATGCTCAAGAACCGCGTCTACTGCGGGCACATCGTCTACAAGGGCGAGGTGATGTGCCGCGACACCCACGAGGCCGCCGTGGACGACGCGACCTTCGAGCGCATCCAGGCCAAGCGCGCCCTGCGGGACCGCAAGCAGCGCGGCAAGGACGCCATGCCCGCCAACCCCATCCGGGTCGGGACGCGGGGCCTGCTGACGCCGTGGCTCCGCTGCGGGTCGTGCGGGGGGCGCATCGTCGTCGTGGCCGGCGGCAAGAAGGGAGCCAGGACCTACCTCTACTACTGCGGCACGCGGCAGGACAATCCGGCGGCGTGCCCCGGCCTGTCGGTGCGGACGGACGTGCTCGACGAGCGGGTGATGGACGCCATCGAGCGCCGCGTGCTCACCACCGACAACGTGAAGGACCTGATCGCAAACACCCGCGAGGCGCTGGCGAACTCCGACGTGGACGAGGCCGCCGCCGAGCGGGAACGCCTGACGGCCCACATCGCGGATCTGGACCGCAAGATCCGGCTCGCGGCGTCGTCGGTGATCAACGGGCTCATGGAGGAGGCCGACGCGAAGGCGATCACGGCCCCGCTCATCGCCCAGCGCGACACCGCCCGACTCCAGCTCAAGGCGCTGCCCGTGCGGAAGGACCTTCCCGACCCGACGGCCGTGAAGCCCGACGTGTTCCGCGAGGCGGTGCTGGCCGCGTGGCAGGCCCGGCCCATCGCAGAACGTCGGGCGGCGCTGGACAAGGTGCTGGACCGCGTGACGCTCGACGAGGGCGGGATCGCCATCGACTACAGCCTGGGCGCGGATTGCGCGGCGGGACCATATGGCCCGCCCAGGCGCACGTAGTAGGCCCCGCGCCGGTCGCCGGGGGGCCGACGGTAGGCCTTGATGGCGGCGTCGGTGCCGCGCCCCCAGGATCCGTCGACCTGCACCCGCGCCCCGCCGCGGCGGCTGAACATCGGGCGCACCTCCTCGCCGTCGAGCAGCAGCGCGATCCCGGGCAGGTCGTTGGCGGCGAGCAGCTCGCGCAGGCGGTCGGCGAGGCCGACGTGCTCCTGGCGGGCGTAGTCCCAGGCGTGGTCGAAGTCCTCGGCCACGTCGAAGATGGTGATGCGCGTGCCCTGCAGGAAGGGCGCGTCGTAGATGGCGACATCCTGGCCGGAGCCCTCGCTGACGGCGAGGTTGTCGCGGCTGTGCAGCTCCCAGCGGAAGGTGGGGCTGGTGCCGAGGATCACCGCCTTGGCGACACCGAAGCCGCCGGCGGCCTCCTCGCTGTCGCCGGCCTGGCCCTTGCCGGTCTCGCCGAGCGACAGGAACTTGCCTAGGATCGTGTCGGCGTCCATGCCCACGCCATTGTCCGACCAGGTCAGGGCGCGACGCTCTGCGTCCCAGGTGACCTCGAAACGACCCTGGCCGGCAGCCGTCTTGCGGGCGCGCACGGCGGCCTTGATGGCGTCGACGGAGTTCTGGAGGGCCTCGCGGGTGGCGAGCACGGGCAGGTCACCGGACTGGTAGACGCTGGTGGTGAAGTAGCGCCACATGACCGAGGCGTTGGCGCCCGGCCGGCCGGTGGCCTTGGCCTCGAGGGCCTCGACCAGCTCGTCGCGGCCACCGAGCACCCGGCGCAGGGCGGCGAGGTCGACGCGGAGTCGGCCCTTGTCGCGGGGGCGACGGGCGGTGGCGGTGGCGCGCAGGGCTTCGCGGGCTTCGGCCTGGGCGCGGCAGCCACAGGTGGGGACGTCGAGGTGCATCATGCGGCGGCCCTCCCGAGCCAGGTAGGGACGGCGGTGGGGTTGCGGCGGAGCGCGCCGGCCAGGGCGTCGAGGTCGACGGCGCGTGCGCGCAGGTCGAGGAGCACGCGGTGGGCGGCGAGGACGGCGCGGCCGGCGGCCGAGGCGAGCGGCGGTGGCACGGCGTTGCCGACCTGGCGGTACTGGTCCTGGCGCGTGCCCTGGAGCGGCCAGTCGGCGGGCAGGCCCTGGAGCACGAGCCCCTCGGCGACCTCGATGCGGCGCACGCCGGCCACGAGGAAGGCGGTGTCGCTGGCCCTGTCGGGGCCGCCGTTGAAGGTCCAGTCCGGGGCGTGGGCGCGGGTGCCCTTCTCCTCGGAGGTGGTCACGGTGGGCGCCGGCCGGTCGGCCCGCCAGGGCTCGGTGCAGGCCCGGCCGTGGGACCCGTCGCAGGGGTAACAGGCGCGCACATCGCAGGTGTCGTCTGCCAACAGCGTGGCGCCAACGGCGTCCCGCACGCTCACCCAGGGGGACAGGCCGCGGTTCTCGGTGTCCTCGTCGTCGGGGTCGCCGTGGGTGGGCGCGGGGACGGCCAGGGGGAGCGGGCCGCCCCACAGAATTACCCGGCGGCGGTGCTGGGGCACGCCGACGTCGGCGGCGTCGAGCTTCCAGGCGCCGGAGAAGGCGAAGCGGGCGCGCAGGGCGGGAAGGACTGACTGCTCCCAGGCGCAGCCGACGCAGCCGTGGCTATCGCCGTCCAGAGAGCAGGTCCGGGCGTGGTAGGTCCAGCCGAGCACGTTCTCGGCGAGGAACCAGGTCGGGCGCACGGCGTCGACCGTTGCCCAGGTCCAGGGCCAGCCGTCGCGGTCATCGGCTGCGCCCCGGCGCTTCCCGGCGGTGCTGCCGGGCTGGCAAGGCGGCGAGGCCCAGAGCAGATCGACGCGGCCGGCGAAGGGAGACCAGTCAACCTCGCGGATGTCGGCGCGGAGCACGGGGAGGCCGGCCGCGGCGAGGGTGGCGGCGGCGGCTGGGTCGCGCTCAACGCAGGCGAGGTGTCGCCAGCCTGCGCGGTGGAGGCCGCGGGCCGCACCGCCGCAGCCGGCGAAGAGGTCGAGGGCGGTGGTCAAGTCGCCCGCCGTGGTGTCCGCCGAGGTATTGTACGCGCGTCTCGACCGTAGACCTGCGACCTATTGGAGGTGTGGTGATGGACCGTGCGGAAGCTGTGCAGCGAGATCAGGTGATGCGTGCCTTCTTCGAGGGAAAGGGCTGGGACCACAACGACGAGTTCAAACTGAAGCGAGGCCTGGTCCTGCGCAGCGCCGAGCTCATCCCGGGCTACCCCTTCATCGTGGACGACGAGTGGGACGTGGTGCCCGGAAAGACGAACAACGGTCGGGGAGACCTGGTCTTCACCGACGGGGAAGGCGGCTTCGCGGTCGTTGAGGTGAAGTACATCGACCTGGACCGGTCCGGCTCGACGGCGCGCTCCAAGCGTACTGACTCCCGCAAGAAGGTTGTCGAGCAAGCGATGGACTACGCGCGACTGCTCTACGCCCGTGTGGGGCCAGCGGCCAGGGTCGAGGCATACTCCTTCACGAACGAGCGCCCCGGGCCTGTCCTTGAAGGCGTGGTCAGCCTCGACCAGACATTCGGGATGCGCTGAGCTGCAGCCTGCCCTGGACCTGCCGCCGGAGGCCCACCCATGCCCAAGACCCGCCGCTGGAACCTCAACGAGGCTGAGGGCCGGTACGCCGCGACCAGCCTCCCCGAGACCACCATCGACTTGGAGCTGGGCATGAAGCGGCTCGACGGCCGCAGGGTGCCGCTGGGGCGCTACCTGCTCGACCTGCTGCCCCTCGCCCGGCAAGGCTTCGTGACGCGCCGACAGGTCGGCAGCTCGGTCGTCTTCGACGTCCAGTTCTACCGCGAGCCCGACGGCACGCTGCTGCTCGGCGTGCGTCGGGATCAGACGACGCCGCTGGAGCAGTACCGGTCCCGGTAGGGCAGCGCTCACCTCACCCTCCGACCATTCCGCGCACCAACTCCACCGCCCCGGCCCCGCCCCCCAGCCCCAACGCGGCGAGCCCGAGCGCGACCTTCCACGCACGCCCCTCGACCTGCTCAAGGCGCTTCTCCAGCCCCTCGATGGCGTCGAGGAGCTGACGGTGGCGCTCGGCGCTGGCGGCGTCGTGAGCCTCGGCCTTGGTCTCGAGCCGGGCGAGGCGCTCGCGCACGTCACCCAGCTCGCCGACCCACATGGTGCCGGCGAGGTCGTCGCGCCTCGGCGAAGGCGGCGCCACGCTCAGGCCGCCTGCGGCAGAACGCGCTTGCGGCGGGCCAGCGGACTCCGCAGCTTGCGGCGACCGTCCCCGGTCCGAGGGATGGTCCACTCGAACTCGTCGGTGAACAGGGTGACGTTGCCGAACTTGAGGGTGACCCGGACGGTCACCTTCCCTTCGTCGATGTCGAGGTCGACGTCGATGTCGACCTTGTTGCGGATCACGTCGAGCAGTGCTTTCCACATGGTGGCCTCCTGGGGTGGTCAGGCGACCCGGGCGCTGGCCGGCGCCCAGGCGAAATAGCCGCCGCCCGCGGGCGCATGGAGCGCCTGCCGACGGTTGGGCCGGGTGTCGGTGAAGCTGACGTGGACGTGCCCGCCGCGCTCCGGCGCGTACCAGATCACCTGGTCGACGGGCAGCCCGAGCTGGACGATGGCGGTGGCGAGCGCCTCGGCGGAGAGACCCACGACCTTGATGTCGGCGGCCTCGCCCAGCATGTGCTGGCTGGTGGGCGAGCCGTTGATGGCGCGGTTGACGGTCGGCGCCCGGTAGCCGCTGGTCACCCGGACCGGCCGGCCAAGCGCCGCGCGCAGCGGGTCGAGCACGACCTCGACCAGGCGCTGCATGGCGGGCTGAACTGCGGGCGGGGGAGTATTGTCGAGGCCGAGCCGGGCGGCGGCGCCGCTCACGGTCATCTCGGCCCAGGAGAAGAAGCGTCCGACCTGGCCCTGCACGAGGCCTCCCAGGCGCTGTGCGCCCTGCACGGGGTTGCCGCCTCCCGCGACGGCCAGCGCCACGACGGCGCCGACCCCGAAGAGGCCGAAGACAACGAGCGGTGCCTTCGCGCTCACAGGTCACCACCCACCTGAAGAACCCCACGTGGGTTCGTCGCCGGAAACGAGCCCAGATAGCCGATGGATTGAGTGTACCAGCCAAGAAGGAAGGCTCCATCATGAGGAATGACCCCCTGCCTCACCAACTCACCCTCGGTGCGTTCCGCCGCGTCACTGCCGAAGCGCCGGACGGAGCGGTCGTCTGCGTGACGGTGCCTGCGACCGCCCGCCATGACGACCTCGTCACCCTTCACAACGTTGAGGTCCGCTACGAGGGCGGCCCTGTGGTGCGACTCGATCTTGCCTCGCCCGTCGTCAACAAGGCGGAGCCGGTTGGGCTCGCCACAGGGCGGAACTTGGTGGCCCGAGCCGTGCTCGCGGTTGAGGCCAAGGGCTTCACCGTCGAGCGCGATGACCACGAAGAGAGCGAGGTCTGGCGTGCCGTTGGCTACGGCATCGAGGTCCTTGGCGGCGGGCCTATCGAGTTGCTCGGCCTCGTGAACCTCCTTGAGACGCGGGGACAGCAATCGCAAGCCATTGATGAACAGATCGACGAAGTGATGAGACGGTTCGACCTCGGATAGACCGAGAGTCAGCGTATGAACGGGCGCAGCAGCCTGCTTTTTGTTCAGCTTGATCATCTGTTCCTCACTTCGCTGCCTGGGCTTCACCCTCGCGGGCGGCCGACAGCAGGCTCCGCGGGATGCGCCGGTCCCACCAGTACAGGCCGGCCTGCTCCAGCTCGCCGAACTTGAGGCCCGAGGCCGGCGCCAGCGCCAGGAAGTCCCGCCAGCCCGCCATCGTGGGCGGCACGACGGTCACGTCGGCCGAGCCGAGCACCGCCCCGCGGGCGATCCGCAGCTCCCCTCGTATCAGCACCGGGACGTGCTGCTGCTCGGCGTACCAGGACGAGGCCTGGGCCAGCTTCTGCACGACCTTGGCCCCGTGGCGCGCCCAGATTCGAGCCAGCCAGCCGTCGCCCGCCCAGGTCCAGCCGAGGCCTGGCCAGCCCCCGCCGTAGCGCAGCGCCTGGTCGATGCGGAGGGTGGCGGCCTCGGCGGCGCGGGCCTCCTCGTCCTCGGGGAAGACTGCGTCCATGTGCTCGGGCTGCAGGCCCATCGTGGCGATCTTCTCGACGGGCTGCTCGTTCCAGGTGGCGGTGCCGGCCTCGCGCACGCCGATGCTCGTGCCCTTGACGCGGCCCAGCTCGGCGAGGTCGACCCGGTCGGGGTTCCAGGCGTTGGGCATGCCGACGCGCAGGCCCTCGTAGACGGGCGCCTCGCCCGCGGCGGGGACCAGCAGCTCGTGCTCGCGCACGGCGTACATCCACTTCGCCCAGGGCCAGGCCTCCGGGTCCACGGTGGCGAGGTCCTTGAGCCGCTCCTCTCCTTCCTGTCGAAGGCGGGCGGCCTCGGCCGGGTCCTCGGCCCGCTCGGCCTTGCGGTAGCGGGCGTTCGCACCGCGCAGCATCCGGGAGGCGTCCTCGGCCACCTTCTTGCGCGCTTCGGCCTCGCGCCGCGCCCGCACCTCGGCCAGCCGCCGCGACGTCTTCTCCGGGTCGCGGCTGATGAGGAGGAGGATCTCCTCGGGGCCCAGCTCCATCTGGGCGCCGGGGTTGTTGGTCGCCCGCTCCTGGCTCTTCAGGAGCTCGGTCATCCAGCCGAGCTTGCCCTGGATGAGGTTGAACCTCAGTCCGTCCTGGCTGCGGCGCGCGAAGTAGTAGTTGATCTCGATGTTGGCGAGGGTGTTGCCTTGGCGCACCCCCCGGCCGTTGCGCTGCTGCAGCGTGGCCGGCTCCCAGGGCAGGTCCAGGTGGTGGATCGCACAGGTGCGGGTCTGGAGATCGATGCCCTCGTAGGCGATGGCGTTGGCGATCACGACATCGAACTTGGGCGCCTCGCCCTCGTCGGGATCGCCGTTGAACTCCCGGGCGATGCGCTGGCGGTCGGCCGCCGCCTGGGCGGTCGTGGCGTTGAGCACGGCGATGCGCGCCTCGGGGATGCCGACCTTCACCAGGGTCTGCACCACCCAGCGATGGGCGGCGACGTTGTCGACGAAGATGATGTGGCCGCAGGTCCGGTTGGCGAGCACGCGCCGCGCCATCGCCGCGAACTTGGGGCTGACCGGGTCGACGCCGGAGCTGCCAGCACTCTTCCAGTCGTAGCCCTCGTCGAGGTCCTGGTGGACGGCGACAAGCGCCATGCGGGCGAGTAGGCCCAGGATCTTGCTGCGGTCCTTGGCGGCGCCGCTGCCGCTGGCCTCCAGGGCGCGCTCGATCTCGCTGACGTAGCGGTCGTACTTGGCGTCCTGGGCCGCGTTCATGTCGACCTCGACGACGTTGACGCGCGGCTCGGGCAGCTTGAGGCCCACGTCCTCGGCGGTCTTGAACTCGCCGTAGCGGAAGATCACGTCGCGCAGCTCGTGCAGGTTCTGGAAGCCGACGACCGCGCTGCGCTCGACGACCTCCATCTTGCTGTCGACCACCGCCTTGAGCTCGATGCGCAGGTAGCGGTCGATGAACTGCTCAGGGTCGCGGATCCCCATGCGCGACCAGGCGTCGTGGTCGATGTACTGGATGAGGCTGTAGAACTCGAGCGGACTGTTCTTGGCGGGGGTGGCCGAGAGCAGGACCACGCCGGCCCCGCCCGTCTTTCGGCGCACGGCGGCGCAGCGGAAGTCGAGCTGCCAGGCGCGCTTGCTGCCCTCGCCGGCGTTGCCCATGAAGCGCGGCACTCCGCCCTCGCGGGCCTCGGGCAGGTACAGATTCTTGTAGTTCTGGGCCTCGTCGACGATCAGCAGGTCCACCCCGATGTCGTCCCAGGCGACGCCCGGGTCGTACTCCCAGCCCTCGGGCAGCTCCATCTGCTCGGCGATCCAGGCAGACACGCCCTCCTTGAGGATGGCCTGCTGGCGCTCGGTCAGCTTCTTCTGCTCGGCGGCGTTGCGCTGCCGCAGCCGGACCTCGCGGCGGATCGCCTCGGTCTGGTCGGCGTAGGCGCGGATCGCACCCTCGTTCATGCGGGTGCGGGACAAGGCCGTGTAGGTGAGCAGCACCACGTCGAACTCGCCGGCCTGGAAGCGGGTCCACTTCTCGGCACGCTCGGCCGGCGTGTCCGTGTCGCTGGTGACGGTGCCCTTGCGCTCGCCGCGTGCGACGAGCTTCTTCTTCGACCCCACGACCGCGATCCGGTAGTCGGGCAGCACCCGCCGGATGTCGGCCTCCCACTTCCAGACGATGCTGTTGGGGACCAGCACGACGGGGCGACGGCACCAGCCCTCTTGCCGGGCCCGGGCCAGCAGGGCGATGCCCGTGTAGGTCTTGCCGACGCCGACGTCGAAGGCGAGCAGGCCGCCGCGGTTGGCGAGCACGCGCCGGGCGCCGGCGACCTGGTGGGGGTGCAGGCGCACGCCGTCCTTCACCCAGCGGGCGACGGACAGGGGCTCGGCATCGTAGGTGGGCGCCACGTAGCCCTTGAAGTGCCGGTTGTAGGCGTGCTCGACCTCCGCCCGACGGCCCTCGTCGGTCGCCACCCAGGCGCGGAAGGACTGGTCCCACTCCTTGGCCTTGGCGATGCGGGCCTCGTCGAGGCTCTCCTCCTTCTTCTTCTTCGGCTTGTAGGTCGTCTTGTCGTGGTTCATCCAGCCGATGCACCAGCGGGCCTCGCTCGACAGCTCGCGGGCGTTGTCGAGGTCGTCGTAGTCGCGATGGGGGATCTGGACGAGGCCTTCCTTCCGGACCAGGGCCACCTCGCCGTAGTGTCTGTTCAGGGTCTCGCTCATCCACAGGGAGACGAGGGGCAAGGGGATCCAGCCCTGCCGGGCGGAGACACCCTCGATGTCATCGAAGACGCCGGGCTGGATGGCATCGCGCAGGCGGCGGGCCTGGGCCTCGACGCGGTCGAGGGGGACGTGAGCCAGGGGCGGCTTGCCCGTGGCGACCTGGGCCTCGGCCCGGTCGAGCTTGGGCCAGAGGTGGCCGGTGACGTAGTCGCGCTCGGGCACGAGCTCGTCCCACGCATCCCCGTCGAGGCACCAGCCGGCATCCAGCAGCTCGGGCAGGCGGGCGCCGACCGGGCGGCCCAAGGCCTGGGAGAGGTCCTGGACCGAGAGCGCGCGGTGCGTGCGGTAGTGCCACTCGGCCAGGGCGACCACGTCGTCGGGCTTGCCGGTGTAGCGGGGCTGCCAGGCGGGCTTGCTGGCGAGGCCGGGGATCAGTTCGCCGGCACGGGTGAAGGCGGTGAGGAAGCGCTCCGCGCCGACGAGGCCCTTCTGGACGAGCTTACGCAGGTCCACGCTGGCCCAGGGGTTGCCGTGCTTCGTGGCCCAGGAGCGCAGGGCCTCGACCAGCTCGGGCCAGAGCTGGACGTGCTCGTCCGAGGACTGCGCGGCCAGCGCGGCCAGGAAGCGGTCGACCCGCAAGCCCAGGGCGACGGCCGAGGCGGCGTGCTCGGAGAGGCCGGCGGTGCTCTCGTCGAGCTGGCGTGCGACCCCGCTGCGGGGGGCCTTCGTATTCCCCCGGGGGAACACCACCACGTCGCGTCGGAACTCGCAGGCGCCGCAGACCGCGCGCTCGACCAGGTCGGGCAGGCGCTCGAAGGTGCCGACGACCTGGTAGCCCCAGCGGGGCTTCTTCGTCTGGTCCTCGTCGCCGCCGTCCTTGCCGACCTCGGTGCCGAGCACGTGCTCGGGGAACTGGCGGAAGTAGTCGCCGTCGAGGATGAAGCGATCGGCGGCGTCGACCTCGCCGAGCTCGCCGCCGCGGGCGCGGAAGAAGAGCAGGTCCGTGACGAGCATCGCGCCGGGGAAGATGGCCGAGGGCAGGCGGTAGGCCGCCGAGAGGTGGTGGCGGCGCAGGACCTTGTCGCGCAGCGAGAGCTGGGCGGTGCCCTGGCCGGTCAGGAAGCCGGCCGGGACGAGGAACACGCCCATGCCGTTGGGGGCGAGCAAGTCGAGGGAGCGCCGCAGGAAGTAGGCGTAGGCGTTCTTCTCGCGGTAGTCGCGGTCTGGATCCTCGGTGACGGACACGCCGCGCTGCCCGTAGGGCGGGTTGGAGAGCACCAGGCCCAGGCGGCCGGCGTACTCGGCACCATGTTCGCGCACCCAGCGCTCGAAGGGGCCCTGGAAGACGGGCAGCTCGGCCCGCATGGCACCCAGCATCCGCGCGGACAGCTCCGACCACTCGACGACCAGCCAGCGCAGGTCCTCGAAGCCGGGGCCGCTCGCCGCCTGGACGAAGCGCCCGATGCCGGCCGAGGGCTCCAGGGCCAGGACCACGCCGTCGGTGCGGGGCAGGTCGAGCAGGTGCGGGCGCAGCACCCGGGCGACCTCGCGGGCGACCTTGGTGGGCGTGTAGAACTCGTGGATCAGCCCGCGCTCCTCGGGGACCGCGAAGCCCGTGGGGAACTGGTTGGCGACGGCCTGGTTCGAGAGCCCGCCCCACCCCGAGTAGGCGGCGAGCACGGCGCGGTCCTCGGCGGTCATCTCCTCGGGGCGCTTGCGAGCGGCGAGGCGCATCGCGGCGAGATTGGCGACCGTGCGCTGGGAGGCGGACCAGAGGTCAGGGGGCTGGGCGTAGGCCTCGGCGGTACGGTCGCCCGAAGAGCGTGGACCGTCGGACCGCGTTCCGGTCCGACGCGCCCGCAGGTGCCGGTCGAGCACCGCGACCAGGGCGGGGCGGTTCCGGCGGATGAAGCCCTGGTAGTAGGCGGGCGTGACGCCGGGGGGCAGGCGCTGCCCCACCAGGGTCGTCATGCGGTCGATGATGGCTTCGGCCGTAGTAGATTGCGCGCTCATCTTGCGTCACCGGAGTCTACGGGTGCCGTCTGACTGCCCCGCGGGCCGGTGACTCCCCGACCTTGCGACCAGAAGGAGGCAATCGATGTTCTTGGACGACGCTGAGGGAGCGCTGCTGGTCGGCGTCTTGACGGCAGTGGTGTCGGTCTACGCAGCGGTTCAGGCGAAGCGGGCTGCAGACGCAGCAACGCGCATGGTTGAGCTTGAAGGGATTCGCAACGCCGCTCGAAGTTCAGTTGAGGACGACCTCCCAGCGCTCGTGGATGACCTCCGCGGCGTCGTAGCGCTAGCCGTTCGGTACAGCAGGGTGAAAGACCCGGATGCTGTGGCAAAGCAGCTGGCACGGCTGGAAGAGGTCGAACGCCGTCTGGATGAACAGCGGCGCCGACATCGGATGCTCCTTGGCCGGGCGGAAGGTGCAGTACACACTCTTCAAACTGTGAAACGCACGGTTCAGCATACAAGGGGCGACGATGGGCGCACCAAGCTCCTCCTGAAGAGGGCGACCAGGCTCCGTGAGGCCATAGACCCCGTCGTTTGGACTGCCTGCACTCGCGGTGAGGCACCGGGATGGTCTGCAGCAATGGTCTGGATGCTGCTTTACAGCTGGTACTTTCGCAGGCAGTATCACAACGGACCATAGAGGCGGAGCAGGCGCAGAGATCAAGCGTGTGCATAGTCAAGCTCCCCCCATCGCCGCCGCAATCGCCGCGCTGAACGCATCCAGCAGCGCCTTGTCCTTCGCTGCGTCGACCGCCGGCTCGCCGGCCGGCTCCGCGGCGCGCGCCGTCGCCTCCGCCTTCCGCCCGCCCCGGCTCGCCCGCACCGCCCCTGCCGTCGCGTAGTCCCAGTCCTCGACGCTGAGCCCCTTGGGCGCGGCCTCCGACACCAGGCGCATCTTCCGGTCCGTCTCCTCCCTTTCCGCCTTGGCCGGCAGGACCACGGTCACAAAGACCCGCCCGCCACCACCGAGATCCTCGAAGCTGCGGCTCTTGGCCGACAGGGTGTCGGCCTGTAGCCCCAGGTGCCCGAGCGCCGACTTGACCCACTTCTTGGCGTTGGCGGCGGTGGGGTCGTCGGTGAAGGCGCGGGCGTGGCCGCCCGTGAGAATGCGCAGCTCCTCGGCGGTGGTGGGGGTGACGCCGACAGGGACGATCTGGAGCCCCGGCACAGCGCTCTCGGCCCGGCCGCCGAAGGGCTTGCGCTCAGGCGCCTTCTTCACCGCGGCGGTCAGGCTCTGCTGGCCCAGCGCGCAGGACCGGGCCGACTTCGCGGCCGACAGGGCCACGCGCTCGCCGATGCGCCGCAGGGTGAGCACACCGTCGACCGGCTTGCCCGCGGCGATGGCGTCGCGCGCCTCGTCGTAGGCCTGCACGGCGCGCTGGAGCGCCTCGACGGCCTCGCGCTTCTCCCGTCCCTTGCAGAGCTTGCTCTCGGCCAAACGCGCGGCGTAGCGGATGAGCTGCCGCGCCCGCGCCATGAGCTGGGGTGCCTCGACCCACCAGGCCTCCAGGCGGTCGACCTGGGCGCGGGCGGCGGCCTCGACCTCGGGCTCCTCACCGTCCAGACCGCGGCGCAGATCGGCCAGGAAGGTGGCGCCGTCCCAGGGGTTCGCGATGAAGGCGGCGACTTCGCCGGCCTCGTGGTCGAGCCCGTTCTGGGCGAACCACTTCTGGACCTCGGCGGCAGTGTCGGTCTCCTCCCAGACCCAGCGGCGGGCGCGCAGCTCGGCCAGCGCGTCGGCCTCGGCGGTGACCTGGTCGGCCATGCGCTGGAGGGCGGCCGTCGTCTCGGGCACGTCGGGCAGGGCCACGGGCGCGTCGACGGGGGCGGGGGCGGCGGCCTTGCGTCGACCGGCGCGCGCGGCGGGCACGCGGATCCGCTCCGTCGGGTCCTTCCCCTCCTTCGCCGGCTTGACCGGGTGCTCGACGGCGTACTGGCTGTCCATCGCCGCCCGCCGCCGGCTGTCCCGCACGCTGCAGGCCTCGCCGAGCAGGCCCATGGCGCGGGAGAGGCCCCCTTCGATGGCCTGGACCAGGGTGGCCGCGGTGCCCGTGTCGGCGCCGGGCTTGCTGAACCACTTCTCGGTGCGCTCGACGCGCCAGGTCCAGCTTTGGCCGGGCGCGGATTCGATACGGAGCACGCCGTAGGCGGCGAGCTTGCGGACCAGCTCGACGCGGGGCGCGCCGCCGTCGCAGTGCAGGAAGCCGCCCCACTGGCCGCGCAGGGTGATGGGGCCGGGCTTGGGCACGGCCTTCTGCTCGGCCTTGACCAGGGCGACGACCTCGGCCGCCGAGAGCTCCGCCGCAGGTGCCGCGGGCGCGTCTCCTCCCTTGGCCTCCCCCGACCGCCAGACCCGCGCCCCCTCCTTCTTGCGCACGAGCGCGAGCACGCCGCGCCCTTCGGTGGGCCGCAGGACCAAGGCGAACTCACCGTCGCAGGCGCGGCCGTAGGCGCGGACGAGGCGCGGCACGTCCTCGGCGGCGTTGACGAAGGAGAGGCGGAACTTCTTGGGGGTGGGCTCGGCCATCGTTCACTTCCGGAGGAGGGCGGGGAGGACGAAGGCGCCGGTGGCGACGACCAGGCCGCCGACGAGGAGCAGGCCGACGCCCTTGGCGGCGCTGGTGGCCATGTCGAGCGGGTCGGCCTGGGGCGGAAGGGTGCTGGGCTGGAGGGTCCGGCCCTGGGCGCCGGCGGCGATGCGGGCGTCGAGCTCGCGCTCGGCGAGGGCGGTCTGCTCGCGCAGGTTCAGCGCGTACTCGGTGGCGGCGATGGCCCAGGCGACGCCGACGGCGCTGACGGCGACGGTGCCGACGACGAGGAAGACCGGCGCCACCCCCACGACCGGGCTCCCCGGAGTCGGTCCCATGCCCTGGCCCGGGGCGGGGGTGGCGTCGGCGAAGAGGCCCGCCGCGAGCTCGTGGTAGCGCCGCTCCAAGGCCTGGGCGCGGGCGATCTCGGCCTGGTCCGCGGCGGTGGCGGGCGAATCGGGCAGCTTGCCGGCGATGCGGTCGAGCGTGGCGCGGCTGTCGGCCAGGGCCTGCAGGAAGACCTGCACCCGGGCGAGGCTGCCGGTCGGGTCGACCTGGGCGGCGGTGCCGTAGGCGCGGGCGGCCTGCTCGGCGAGGGCCTTCCAGCCCGTGGACCAGCCGGCCTTGATGTCGGCCCAGGAGGGCACGGTCCAGGCGCTCATGGGCGGGTCCTCGTGGGCAGGAACGGGTCCACGGCGCAGCTGTCCCCGCGCGGGGACACTCGTACCCAGGCTTCGCCGCGGATCATCGCCACCCCTCCTCGCAGGCCTCGCAGCCGAGCATCTCGGCCACGTCCCGCTCATCGGCCCAGCCGACGTTGGGCGCCGGCAGCAGGAAGCTGTGGTCGGCCGGCGGTCCCACGGGCCCAGGCAGGGCCTTGGGCGCAGGCCCAGGCCCAGGCGTGGGCGCAGGCGGCTGGGCCTCCCGCGCGCGGAAGAGGCGGATCGGACCTCCGCGCGGATCCCGACGCTGGAACAGCGCGGCGAGCGGCCCGCGGCGCTGAGGCTGCCCCTCCTGCGGGCCGTCGATGGCCTTCTTCGCGGCGCGGATCATCAGCGGGGCCAGCAGGGGCGCCACGCCGAACTCGGTGCGGGTGACCGCGTCGGGGATCTCGGCGACCAGGTAAAGGCCGGGCTTCAGGTCGATCACGGCGGCGCGATGGCCGGCCGCGGCCTGGATGCGGAGGTGGCGGCCCATGCGGACGTTGGGTCCCCAACCGGCGGGGCTCGCGGGGGCGGCCTGCCGGACGGCGCGGCGGGTCTGGGCCTTGGCGCGCACCCGCTGGGTCGCGCTCCGCACGCCCTGGCCCAGGCGGCGCAGCGGGCGGAAGGCGCCGATGCCCTCCATCTCGCCGTCGAGGTCCTGCTCCATCTGCTCGTCCAGCTCGGACCATTCGGCGTCGAGGACCTGCGGGTCCTCCTCCGGCCAGTCCATGGGCGCGGGCTCGAGCTGGGCCTCGTCCTCCCAGGGATGCTGGGCGCCGGGCATCGCGGACGCTGCGGCGCCGCGAGGCAGCGCGGCCCCACCCCCGCGCGACAGGGCCCGCGCGTTGCGAGGCGAGGCGGCCTTCCGGGACACCTTCTCCTTCTTGCGGCGGACGCGGCGCAGCTTGCGCTCGCCCCGGCGCTCCCTCCGAGCCCCGCGGCGCTCTTGCCGGCGCTCGCGGCGGGCGGCGCGCTCCTCGGGGCCCTCGAAGCCGGCGAAGTCGTCGGCGCCCTCGATCTCGTCGATGGGAATGGCGGCTTGCAGGCGCATCAGGCGGTCCTCCAGGAGCGTTCGGGCTGGACCTGCGCTTCGGCGCGGGCCGTCCAGCGCTGTCTCACGAGCGGGTCGATGCGTCCGCCGTTCATTCCGAGGCGGGCGCTGGGGTCATCGCGGAACCAGGTGCGGCCCACGCGGTAGCGGACGATGCAGTGGTACAGACCCGGAGCGTCGGGTCGGCTGCGGGTGGTCAGCATCACCTCGGCCGGGATGGTGGCGAGGCCGGCACGGCGGGCCTCGGCGTGGCCCTCCTCGCCCGGTCGCAGCGCGTTGGCGCCGCGGGCGAGCAGCTCGCCGGCCCGCGCCGCGGCCAGGCCGTCGCAGTCCTCGTGGCCCTGGGCGAGCATGTTGAGGTAGTCGCACCAGGTCTCGTCGAGCTCCCGGCGGTAGACCACGCCGGAGTCATACAGAAGAGGCAGCTCGGGCTGGGCCCGCACGATGATGGCGTTCTCCTGCGCCAGCCAGTTCAGCAGCCGCAGGGCCCCGCGCTCGTCGAAGGCGAGCTTGACGGCGATCTTCATCAGGCCGCCTTGAGCAGCAGCCGGAAGGGGCCGTCGCTCGCCAGGACGACCTTGGCGGTGTGGTTGGGCAGGGTGCCGCCGCCGAGCACGGACCGGGCGCGTACGAAGGGCCCGAGCGCGGTGATGGACTTGAACTCGCCGCGGTTTCCGTCGGCGGTGAGCTGGGTCATCGTCGCGACCTCGACCCAGTTGGTGCCGTCGGGTCCGGTCTCGATCTTGATGTCGGTCGTGGGGCTGGTGGCGCCGCCGGCCTGGGTGGCGAAGATGAAGACGCGGAAGCCCTGGTTGCTGTCGACCTGGCCGTCGCCATCGGCGGGCACGACCGCGTAGACGGAGCCGGTCTGCGAGGCGTTCTTGGTGTCGACGAACTGCAGGAGGCTGGCGGTGTGACGGTGTGCGCTCATTGGGCTTGCTCAGAGGGAGAGAGTGAAAACGGCGCGCCAGGCGCTGGCGCCGCTGGGGTCGATCTGGACGGTGCGGGCGCCGCCGATGGGCACGCCCTCGGTGGGCTGCTGGTCGCCGGGGACGGAGGCGCGCAGGACCGCGAGGCCGTCGTAGACCAGGACATAGGTGGTGGAGAGCTGGCTCTGGTCGGCCATCTCGACGCGCACGCGGCGGGCGAAGGGGGGGATGGGGATGTCGACGGCCACGCCCTGCTCGTCGCTGAGCCCGGTGGTCTCCCACTGGTTCTCGGTGACGGCGTAGGCGTCGGCGACGGTCACCCCGACGCGGTTGGTGGCGTCGGCGAGGTTGCCCGCCCGGATGCGGAGCCCGCGTGCGTACACGCAGACCCGCGCCGAGCGGGCGACGGTGATCTTGCACTCGGCCCCGGCGCCGCTGCCGGCCGACCAGGCGAGGTGCAGCTCGAAGGGCAGATCCGACCGGCTGAAGGCCTCGACGATGCGCCAGGTGGCGGCGGGGGCGTCGGCGTCGAGCAGGGGCAGGAGCTTGAGCTCCCCGGTCCAGGCGGGCAGGTCCCGCCCGTCCGACCGGGTGCTCAGATCCGTGTCACAGCTCGCCGTCGCCACCGTTCACCTCCCGGACGTGCCGCCGGCCTCAGCAGGTCGGGCTGACCGGCTTCTGGCCGATGAGGGTGACCGCGAAGTCGCCCGCACCGGTCAGGCTGCCGTTGACGGTGATGTCCAGGCCCGCGCGCAGGCTCTGGCCCTTGAGCAGTCCGCGGAGCAGGCTGGTCGAGCCGAAGACGGACACGTCGATGCCGTCGCTGCTGGACCAGACCACCCGGTCGCCGAAGAAGATGCTGGTCACCTTGGCCCCGGACGCCGACCCGGTGAAGGTGATGTCGTGGGCACGGAAGTGGTGCTGCAGGCGCAGCTTCACGCTGGCCGAGCCGGCCGCGGCGAGGGTGTCGGTGCTGCTCACCGCGGTCATGCCCCACTGCATCTTGCTCCCCTTGCGCTTGCCGCGGGTGGTGCCGAGCTTCCGCTTGATGCGGTCCTCGCGCTTGTTCAGCCGGCCCAGGCGGCGGTTGAGCCGGCGGCGGCGGCGGTCGCCCCGGGCCCCGAAGTCGTCGGACCCGACATCGTCGCCTTCGAAGTCGCCGTCCCCCTCCAGCTCGTCGCCGAAGTCGAGGTCGCCTTCGAACTCGTCGTCGTCCTCGTCGTCCTCTTCGTCGTCGTAGTCGTCGTCCCCGTCGAAGTCGTCCTCGCCGAAGCCGACGCCCGAGAAGCCGCCGCCACGGCGGAGGCTGTCGGTGTCCACGGCGAGCTCGCCGGTGCGGGGGTGACGGAAGACGCGGGCGTAGCCAAGGGAGGTCAGTCGTGCGGCCATGGTGGTGGTCCTTTTCGGATGGAGTCAGGGGGAAGGGTGGGAGTCGGTGAAGGGGGGATCAGCTCTCGTCGTCCTCGGCGTCGTCCTCGGCCTGGGCGCGCACGAAGCGGCCCCCGCCGCGGCGAGGCATCGGTCGGCCCATGCCGCCCCCGCGCCGACCGCCGCCGCCGCCGCCGCCGCCGCCGCGCCGCATCCCGCGCCCGCCTCCGCGGCGGCCGAGCTCCTCGTCACCTTCGGTGGCCTCGGGGGTGAGCAGCACCTCGCGCTGCGGGCCGGCCAGCAGGGGCTCGGGGAAGAGGCTCGGGCCGGCCAGCATCGGGCGGCCCTGCATGGTGACGACCGTGGGCATCGGGGTCACCGCCGGGGGCGGCACCACGCCGGCCTTCTTTTCGGCGAGGGTCCGACCGGCGTTGCGGGCGACCGTCGCGAGCCAGGAGCCCATGACGCCATTGCCCAGGGACAGGACGTGGGCGCCGGCACCCTTCTGGCCGGTCATCGTCTGGTACAGGCCGTAGCCCTGGGCCAGCAGGCCGACCGGCGCACGCAGGTCGACGCTGCCCATCTTCATCTTGTCCTCGCCCAGGTAGCCCTCGGCCAGCGAGGCGAGGAAGAGCGAGCCCTGGGTCTCGGCGGTGTGGAGGACCAGCGTGCCGGTCTCCATCATCGCTTCCTTGGAGGTCTCGGCCTTCTTGCTGAGGTTCGCGATCTTCGTGACGGCCTGGCCCAGCGCGCTCTGCGCCTGCTTCTCGCTGACCTTGCCGCCCTTCATCGCGTTGGAGAGGGCCGTGGTACCGGTCTTGCTCACCATGTGTGGGTTCCTTCGGGAGAGGTGGAGGGAAAGGGGGTGGAGACAGGGGGTCCGAGGACCCCCGCCTCCGGGTTTCGGCGCCCCTCGCGCCGCGTCCTCGAAAGCCATCTACGCATGAGAATTGGCATTGGCACAGCACTTCCGCTGGCCATGCCGGCCGCGGGACGGACGGGGTCCCACGCGGCCAATCCGCCCGCGAGAGGCCCAAAACTGCGGCGAGCGCGGCCGGTGCCCGCGGCGAGCGCGGCCGGTGCCCGCGGCGAGCGCGGCCGGTGCCCGCGGCGAGGGAGGCCAGCGCTCGCGGCCAGTGAACAGACCGGGTGCGGCCAGGGTTCGTGGCCGCACCAGAATGGGCGCGGCCAGCGAATGCGCTGGTCTCCGGCCCTTCTTCGGGGCAAGGTGATGGGGCGACAGCGAAGGAGGACCGTGGCCCGTGCACGGCATGTCTACGAGGGATTGGACGAGATCGCCGAGCGCCTGCGCCGCAACGCGCCGGACATCGGCTACATCGTCCTGGTCGACCGCACCGACCGGCGGACCAACGAGACGCTTGGCCGATTCGACTTCGACGAGAGCTCGGCCCTGCCCTGGCTGAGCGAACCGGAGGACGCCGCTCCCGAAGCCGACGGCGGCTACCGGCGCCTGTTCCTGGACACCGACCCTGGCGAGCCGGGCGACCCCGACTCGCCCGACGACGACGACACCGACCCGTCCGAGGAGGACGACGACGACGACCGGGAGGTCGCGCCCACCTGGTCGCCATCAGACCGGGGCCCCATCCCCATGCGCTTCATCGCCGACGCCGCGGTGCGCTGGATCAAGGACCTCGCCGCCCGCTGCACCGTGGGCGAGCGCTTCCGCCGCTTCCGCATCAAGGTCTGCTCGCCCAAAGGTCATCGGCAGATCGACAGCGGCCAGTTCGTCTGCCGCAACCTCGCCTACGAGCACACCGTCGAGGCCGCCGACGAGGCCATCGCCGACCTGCGCATCCCCGAGCCCGATCTCGATCGTGCCGAGCGCGCCGGCATGGCCAAGGGCATCCAGGCCCTGGGCGACTACTACGCCCAGTGGGGCCAGATCGTTCTCGGCAGCATGGGCCAGCTCCAGCACGTCAACAACGCCATGCTCTCCCGCCTGCACGTCCAGCTCAGCGAGTCGCGGGGTCAGGTCGACGAGCTCGTCGCCGCCATGCTCGAGTCGCGCATCGCGGAGGCCCGGCTGGACAACCAGCGCAAGTCCGACGAGACCGCGGCCGACGCCCGCACCCTGCTCGCCCAGCAGGCGCTCCAGCAGCTCGGCGACGCCGCCAAGGCCTTCCTCACCGCCAAGGGCGTCAACCCCGAGATGGCCGATGTACTGGGCGCCATCGGCCAGAGCCCCGAGCTCGTCCAGACCCTGACCGACCCTGACGTCAAGGCGCTCATGCAGGACCCGACCAACCTGCAGGCCCTCGCCGGGATGCTCAAGCAGGCCGCCGCCCAAGCCCGGGCCATGCGCCAGGCCGCCACCCAGCCCCCCTCTCCCTGATCCCCCCTCCCCCCGTCCGTCCGCGCCGGCCCCGCCGTCGCGGCGAGGAGCGTTGCGTCATGCCCAAGAGCAGCCCCCCCATCCCCGCCTTCCTGGCCTCCGCCGAGGCCTTCTACGGCGACGCCTTCGACCACAAGAGCAAGCGGGCCCTCGCCCGCTCCATGACCGACTGGGCCGCCATGGACGAGGACGAGCAGTCCTTCGCCCAGGTCCACCTGCTCTTCCTCAACCTCCAGGCCCAGGCCGCCACCCAGAAGCTGCTCGCCCAGGTCCGCGACCTGCTCGACGAGGTCGCCGAGGGCCTCACCACCGCCATCGAGGCCAGCCTGGCCGAGCCGGCCCTGGAGGGCGAGGAGGAGATCCCGGGCGAGGCCCAGTCAGTCGAGACCGTCGCGGGCGAGGACGACCCGCCCGAGGAGTACGAGATCGACGACGAGGACGCCGCGGAAGGTGAGGCATGACTGCGCCGGTAGCCGCGGCCGTGGGCCGCCCCGACGCCATCCGGGTCAACCTCACCATGCCCGTCACCCGCATCGGCTTCGGGCCATTCAGCTTCGACCCCGTCGAGCAGATGATCGGCGCCCCGTTGGCCGAGCTGCTGGAGTCCCTGCTCGTCGGGCCCGTGCAGCGTCGGCCGTCGGCGGCCGGCCCGGCCATCGAGGTCTACCCCCTGGCCCTGCCGCCCGGCGAGGGCGCCACCATCCCGCTCGGCCAGTGGGGCGAGATCGGCTTCGCCAACGAGGAGGGGCTGCTGGTGCTCACCGTGCCGTGGGGGATGGCGGGCTGGCTGCGGGAGAAGCTCGGTAGCGCCATCGTCGAGGGGCCGGCCGCGGGGCTGAGCCTGGACGGGACGGCGCGGATCGCGAGGGCCGGGGTGCGGCTGAAGGCGGGGATGCGGGCGGCGTTTCCGCTGGGGGCGCTGGGC
>ERZ761602.770-NODE-770-length-64577-cov-10.437324_pt1 | contig 64577 bp, 60 predicted proteins | sample MGYA00512165_ERZ761602 | MGnify/ENA primary metagenome ERZ761602 (study PRJEB28899, sample SAMN02445085) | bioreactor sludge metagenome | biome: EBPR sludge; isolation source: Thorneside wastewater treatment plant | place: Australia: Brisbane, Thorneside...
TAGGGCGAGATGTCCGGAATGCCCGAGATCAAAATGTCGCACTGCCCTTTGACCGGTATCTCGTACTGCCGATAGTTGAGATCGAGGATCTTGTCGTGGACCGGTTCGGTTTTGCCCGCATAGCAGCCGATCATCTCATATTGTGCCGGTATGGCATGGAGCATCTTTCGACGAGCGCCTCGTGGCAGCGGCGAGAACGTCCGCGCCATCGCCTCCCATTTCATCCGGTCCATGAATGAGAACTCGTCCTCGTTCCGCGTCAGGATGTCGTAGCCCTCAGGGAACATCCGGTTGTTGAGCGCCGTCTCGATGTGAAAGACCTTGCACTGCTCATCAACCAATTTGCCGAGCCGGATGACCTTATGGTTCAGTTCCGAGGCCGGCGGGTCCATATAGGAATGCGAATCGCGGATCGTCTGCGGCTCGTGGTGCGCCCGCAGGCTTTCGTAATCGCAAAGCCCGACCGCGACCGACTTGTGCCCGCCGTCCATCGGCACGAGGTTGATGTTGAGATAAATGAGCAGGTCGCTCTCGATCGCCCGCTTGTTCACCCTGAGTGGTTCGTTGTGCCGAGTGTGGCCGAGCGTTACAAGATTGTCGTCGTCCTCAGCGTCGTGGTTGTAATAGCGGTCCGGGTAAAATTCGCTGAAGATCGCCGGGCCGACCATCCGCTTCATCTCCCACTCGGTCATCTTCCGGTGGAGCGAGTTGGCGATGATCAGGTGGATGTCGTCCACACCGTTTGCCGCACACATATCGAGCACGACCTCGAGCATCGTCTGCCTGAGGTCCGGCAAGGCCATCGGCGGCAGCGGCAGCGAGATGTCGTCCATCGCGATCGTCACCCGCATCCCGGGCTCGAGCAAGGCATAAAGCGGCTCCATCTCAAGCGGATGGTTCACCGCATAGCGGATCGCCGCCTCGCGGTTCGGCAAGCCCTTGATCGGCGGGTTCGGGTAGATCACCCGCGTCCCGATCGGGATATCCTCAAGGATGAAATCCTCGCCAAACGGCATGATCCGCGGCGCCGAGTCCTTATCAATGTACACGATCGATTCGTGCGTTTTTCTACGTAATTGCAATGCCATAGCGTTATTTAACAGTCGCCATTCTAGCCACGGTTTCGATATGGAACGAACGATCGGCATGTGGATGAGACATTCCGCTAAGGCCGAATAGCCTAGCATCTCCGTCATCCATCTCTTTCTCCCAAGTCAAGAAAATTGTCGCCCGATTGTCACCCTCTCCGACCCTCCTATAAAAGGTGAAATAGGTGTGTTTCTCACCAATCATTGTTTCAGACGTCTTACCAAGTGAATTGTCAGGAATCCACGCAAAACTCGGATCGATTCGCTCGATCTCGTTCACGAGTTTTTCGACACGAGAAACGAACTCCGGGCGAGAAACGTTGTTCTTCACATGTTGCGACGCGTCGTCGTAGATTGCCCCAAAATCTCTACTCTTTAGTTGAAGCCGCAATGCCTCAACCCTTGGGACAATAGCGACTGAATCATTCACTAACGAGCAACTGCATACGACTGCAACTACGACAACAAGTCCTACAATACGTGCATTCATTCCCACTCCTTGTCACCGTTAAAAAGCGAATCGCTCCAATAATTTTCTCGACCACTCTCGCAATAAACACATGCTGAATATTCACGAAATCTTCAGAGGGCCGTTGGGTGGCCCTAGTTGTACTCGACACCGGATTAGATAATGAATGATTTTCTCAATCCTCCCACGGATTCAAGATTGTTACTGACGAATCTTGAAAGTTCTTAACATTCCGCGTGACCAAGATCAGATCATGTTCCAAGGCCGTTGCTTCCATTAAAGAATCTAGAACGGGACGAACCAAACCTCTGGTTTCGAATCCGACAAACATTTTCCCCCAGATCGAGAATGTCTCCTCTGTCAGCGGCAGAATCCTTCCCGAGAACTTGAACCTGAGTTCCTCAAGCCAGTTTTGGAGATGTGCCTTCTTTGTGCCGGATTGAAGTCGCTCGATCCCTCGTCGGACCTCGCCGACGGTCACGGCACTTAGATTCAGTCGCGACTTTTCCTGACTCGCGATCCAATTCAGGACAGCTTGATTCGGCCGCGGTCGTACTGCTTCCGAGATCACGTTCGTGTCAATAAGAAAGCTCATTCAAATGAAATATCCCGCGGCAGATCATTGGGCCTGTTATCGAGGTCGTCGAGAATCTCTTCAAGCCCGCTTCTTTGGAAAAACTCTAAAAGTGTCTCTTCCTTTCCATGCAGCTTTTTATAGTCCTCAATTGAAACCACCGCCGCGACATCCGTGTCATGCCGCTTGATGATCTGCGGCTGTCCCTTTTCGGCAAGCCGTATCAGGCTGCTCAACTTGTCTTTGGCTTCCTTTACCGTATATGTCATTCTCCCTACCTCCTTAGTCAAAGTGGCTACGTAGCCATTTTATCAGAAGTCTCCAACATCTATCAAGATTTATCCAACGCCCGAAGTGATTCGACGACGGTCTCAACCGCCTTAACATAGAACTCCTGGTCGATCTTTTCGAAGTCATCGGTTGGGCGGTGGTAGTCGGGGTGGTCTTCGACGCCGAAGTAAATGAACGGTATCTTTTCGCGGTGGAAGGCTCCGTGGTCGGATTGAAACGTCCAGTCGTCGCGGCCGAGTTCGGGACGGTCGTGCCCGAGCAGGAGCTTGACCGATGCCTTTTTCTGGACTGCCTCAAGCGCCGGCTTGAACTGCGGATAATGATACGTCCCGGCGGCGTAGAGCTCGCCCTTCTCGCTCCGCGAGAGCATGTCCATGTTCACGTTCAGCAGGATCGCTTCCTTCGCCACCGGCAAGTTTGCGACAAAATGCCTCGCACCTTGCAAGCCCATTTCCTCGGCATCGAGCGCGACAAAGATCAGCGAATGCTCCGGCCGATTTTTTTTGAAATACGACGCAATGGCAAATAGCGCCGCCGTCCCTGAGGCGTTGTCGTCCGCACCGTTGTAGATCTGGCCGTTCTGGATGCCGACGTGGTCGTAATGCGCCGTGATGACGATATATTTCCCCGCCTTTTCCTTCGAGCGGCCCGCGATACGCCCGATGAAATTCACACCCGTCAGCTCTTCTTTCCCGCGGCGGGGCATGAATTTGAATTCCTGCCGCTCGGGCTCGATCCCCGCTTCGCGCATCCGCTTCGCAACGTGGTCGCGTGCCTTCGCGATCGACGGCCGCTCCGGCGAACGGCCTTCAAGCTCGTCCGAGGCAAGATACTTTACGTCCTCAAGCAAACGACCGGCGTCAAAATACTTCGAGCTCGGCCCGCTGCTGTTCGGTTCCGAACGTTTACCGATAGCGATCTGCCCCGAAACCGCGACGCCCAACACTACCAACGCCAGCCAAAGTTTGTAATTCCTAATAATGCTCATCAACTATGTGCCTTTTCCGTGTCCTCTGTGTCTTCCGCTCTGTGCTCTCTGTGGTAAAAAATGATCGATACCGCAGGCCCAAAACTACCTCAGATCGACCACCGCCCAGTCGTGCTGCCGTGCCGTCTGCTTCAATCTGAAATCCGGACAAATGGCCACCGGATGCCCGACGATCGAGAGCATTGGCAGGTCTGAGATGCTGTCCGAGTATGCGTAGCTTTCCGAAAGGTTTATCCCCTCCCGCTCGGCATATTCGCGTATCCATTTCGCCTTAGTCGCCGAGGCCATCACCGGCGGAAGCACGCGCCCGGTCGCATAGCCATTTACGAACTCAAGCCGGTTCGCGACCCAATGGTCGATGCCGAGATGGTCCATCAACCGATCGATCGTGAAATCGAGTGCGCCCGTAAGCACGACCTGCCGCTGGCCGTTCTTTTTCCCTTGGGCGATCAGGTCATAAGTGCCCGGAAAGATCGCCGGCTTGAGCACCTCTTCGAAAAGCTCTTCCGAGAAATAACGCAGCCGGTCCTCCGACCAGCCCTCGTAGCTCCGGAAAAATACCTCATTGAAAACGTTCCGCGAATAGAGGTCCGTTACGCCAAAAAAGGGCAGCTTTGCCAGCGTGCTGACGCTTGCCTTCGCCGTTTGCCAGAGCCCCTGCTGCCGCGTCGAATAGAACGCGAGCGTGTGAACAAGGTTCGTGCTTACGAGCGTCCCTTCCAGGTCGTAAAATGCCGCGGGTATTCCATTCTTGGCCATATCGTTCTATAATCCCGAAAAACCGTCTTTTCGTAATTAGGAATAGTAACATTTATGACCCGAAAAGCTATCTCCAGGCAAGCCGCGATCGTCGGCTCGGCACTTTTTGTAATTACGATGTGCTTACAGGCTTCGTGCACTTCAAAGGCCGAAGGCGAAACGCCGGCGGCAAAGCCATCGCCCGGGCAACTCGCCGAAGCAAAGGCCGCCGCTGCGAAGCTCTTTTCCGAGCGGTCCGATGTTGCAAAGCTCCGCGAGGCCGTTCGGACGGTCTCGGATATTCGCGACCCCGAGAACCGTGACTTTGAGACCGAATGGCTTTATTCGAAATACAGCTTCTTCCTCGGCAAGGCGGTTCCCGAGAAAGAGAAAGAAGCGGTCTGGGAACGCGGCAAGGCGGCAGGGCAGATCGCCGCTCGGCTTGAGCCGAACAGGCCCGAAGGACATTTCTGGTATGGAGCAAACCTCGGCGAACTTGCAAAGCTCAGCCCCGTAACGGTCGGCATCAAGTCGGTCGATGACATCCGTTCGGCAATGAACCGCGTGATCGAGATCGATCCCGCTTACCAGAGTGCGAGCGCCTTTGAAGCCCTGGCCCAGGTCGAACTAGCGACACGGATGTTTGGCGACGGTTCGGCCGAAAAAGCGGTCGAATATCTCGAAAAGGGCATCGAACTCGGGCCCGAAAATGCGTATCTCCGGGCCACGCTCGCCGAGGCCTACGTCTCGCTCCGCCGCACGGCCGATGCCCGCAAACAGATCGACACTCTTCTAAAAATGCAGCCAAATCCCGACTACGCCGCCGAACACGAGGAAGCGGTCGAAAAGGGCAAAAAACTCCTCAACCGTATCAATTGAGTTGACGGCCCGCCGCCGACGCGTGCCGAGGGCGGGCCGTCGGGCTAATTTCCGGTTGCGGCGCTGCTCCGGTCCTCAGCCAAGCTGTTGACAAAGTTCTGGATGTCCGCGGCCGTACGTTGCGGGTCTTCCCAGTTCGGCGCGTGGCCGATGCCCGTGTAAACCTCGAGCCACGAACCCGCAATTCCAGCAAGCAGCCGCTCCTGTTCATCGATCCCAAAGTAAGCGTCCTTATCGCCCCAGATCAAAAGCGTCCGAGCCTTAATGCGATCAAGCAGCGGCCGGTGGTCGGTCTCGATCATCGAATGGCAAGCAGCCTTCCAAACACGCGCCGGAGCCTTCAGGCTCTCCGCAACGGCCTGCGCAAAGAACTCGTCGCTGATGCCTTTGTGAACGGTGCTCGTTTGAAATTCGGCAGCAAATTCCGCCGGGATCGGGTCGGTCAATCCATCGACCACGTCGGCGACGAACTGCTTCACGCCCTCGTTGTCCGCACAAGTGGCGAACGAAGCTACCAGAACGACGCCATCGACCCTGTCGGGATATTCGATAGCAAAACGCTGTGCCGCAAAGCTCCCCATCGAGTGCCCGACTATCACCGCTGACGGTATCTCAAGAGCGTCCATCACCTCGGCGATATCGCCGGCAAGGTCGCTTGAGCTATAGCCCACGTCAGGCTTTGATGCCTCGCCGTGGCCGCGTTGGGTCAATGCAATGGCCCGCAGGCTCGGATCGAGATACGGAAAAACGAGTTCCCACGAGCGGTGCGAATCGGTAACGCCGTGGAGAAAAATGACGGGCGTCCCGGCCGCGTCGCCCTGTTCGATATACGGGAACCGAAGCCCCGAACGCGTAGTAACGAATTTCTCAATGAATGCCATACAAAAAATGCCTCCGGACAATAAAGACGCGAATCCGGCTGCAAACAGGCAACACGGTGCTCGGCTAGTTTCGCTTTCGCGGCGAAAGTGCGTAAAATGCAGGCTTAAATGCGACGAGCGATCTTTCCGGGTTCATTTGACCCGCTGACCAATGGCCACCTCGACATCATCCGGCGGAGCGTTCCGCTCTTTGACGAAATAGTCATTTCGGTTCTCAACAATCCTGACAAAAATCCGATGTTTACGGTCGAGGAACGCTGCGAGATGATCCGCGAGATCGTCCCGACGCTCGGCGGCAACGGCTGCGAGATCCGCGTCGCGAGCTTTTCCGGACTGACCGCTCACTTCGCCCGCGAGATGCAGGCAACGGCGATCGTCCGCGGCATCCGCGCCGTCAGCGACTATGAATATGAACTCCGGATGGCTCTGATGAACCGCAAGCTCGAGCCCGAGATCGAGACCGTTTTTTTAATGGCAGGCGAGGAATATTCGTACGTCTCATCGACCCTGATGAAACAGGTCGTCGAACTCGGCGGCCGCGTCGAAGGCCTCATCCCCGAATCCGTCGAACGCCGCATCCGCCAAAAACTCGCCCAAAAATCTAAGTAGTAAGTAGCCGGTAGTCAGTGGTCAGTGGTCAGTGGCCAGTGGTCAGTGGTCAGTAGTCGGTATTCAGTAGTCAGCAGGCGGAAATCGAAATTCCCGATCCTGCCTTCAGCCGGCCGCCAGTGCAGAAGCCCGCCGTGTCAGAGGCCCGACCGTTAGGGAGGGCTTACCCGAATGTGGAATTCGGAATGCGGAATGCGGAATCCCATTGCAGTAGCCCGGCCGTGTCAGTAGCCCGACCGTGAGGGAGGGCTCCAGTGCAGAAGCCCGCGCGTCAGCAAGGGCGGTTCATCCGACTTGAATTTCACCCGCCCGTCAACCACACAGGCAGAAACCCGACCTGTAGGGAGGGTGCCTCTTAAAGGATGAAGGATGAAGGATGAAACTGAGATTCCTCGTTTTCCTCTTTTCTTATTCCGTGGTTATTTTTCGTGACCAATCTAACAACGATCAGCTCAACCACAAAACCGGAAAAGAAGAACCCGAAATTTCACTTACTCCCTTCAGCGGTCAGTTTCCGCCTGTGTCCTCACTCAAAGCAAAAACCGGAGACGCGGCCACCCTACACCTCCGGCTTCTGACTTCTGGCTACTAGCTTCTAGCTTCTATCTGACGAACGCATTCGGCAGCGGCCGATCGCCGGTCGTGCCGAATTGGAGGATGAGCGGCCCTGCCGTTGATCTCAACGCGAACCAGTTCGAGTTCGATGGGCGGAAGACAGCCGCGTCGATCGTACCGTCGCCGTCGTAGTCGCCGGGTGCCGGTAGGTCGCCGTTCGCTCCCCAAGGGAAGGCGAAGAAACTCGAGTCCTCGCTGCGAAGCACGTACCACTCGCCCGTCGATGGCCGGAAATATGCCAGATCAGCCTTGCCGTCGCCGGTGTAATCGCCCGGTACTGTAAGGTCGGTCGCCGAGCCGAACGCGAATGCCCGATTGGCTCCGTCGCTCGATCTCAGATACCACCACTCGCCGCCGCCCGAACCGCCCGTTGGACGGAAGATCGCAACGTCTGCCTTCCCGTCGCCGTCGTAATCAGCCGGTACCGGCTTGTCGCCCGCAGTTCCGAACGGCGTTGCCGAAACCTGACCGTCCGATGAACGCAGCGTGAACCAGGTGTTCGTCGAGGGCCTGTAAACCGTCGCGTCCGACTTCCCGTCGCCATCGAAATCCGCCGGCGAAGGCACATCGCCCGCCGCCCCGAACGGGAACGCGAAGAACGTCGAATCCTCGCTCCTGAGCACAAACCACTCGCCCGACGCCGGCCGCCAGAAAGCAAGATCCGTCTTCCCATCACCGGTAAAATCCGCCGGAACGATCGTATCCGTCGCCTCGCCAAAGGCAAACGCCCGGTTCCCGCCATCCGACGACCTCAAATACCACCACTCCGAGCCACTTCCACCAACCGGCCGAAACACCGACACATCCGTCTTCCCATCGCCATCAAAATCAAACGGAGCGACATTGGACGGGCTGGCAGGTTCCTCAACGATCAACAAAACATCGTCGATCACGAAATTATCACTGGGAGTGCCTGAAGGACGGAAATACTCGAAAGTCAGGTTGTGAACCTGACCATTCGAGTATTCCGAAAGGTCGACGAGACGTTCCGTGAACGCCGTCTCAGCAGTTTCGGGCTCGTTTATCGTTTGTACCGTCAGGCCATTTATCTTGACCCGTAAGATCGAAAGGGCCGGAGCCCGAACCGCACCAATTTTAAGATGATAACTTAAGATCGCCGTCCCGCTCGGCGGGAACTGCACTTGCTGCGAAACGGTTGCAAATTCAGCTTCGGTCATGTCCGAACCATCAAACCACACCCATCCGTCGCCATTTCGTGGAGCCGCGGTGCCACCCCCAGTGCCACAAAATGAGGTTCTACACAAAGCAGTACCGAACCTTGTCGAAAAGGACGTCCAATGTGGGTTAAAGCCATTTGACGCCGTAGTCTCAAATCCGCCATCTAGAATTCGATTTGAGAGAGTGACTTGATTATCCGTATTGATCAAAGTGTAGCTGAGATTTCCAGCCGCATCCACACCCGCCCCTGTTTGCAAGCTCAGGCGTACCGTACCGCCATTGGCCACAACATTCGATATGGCAATGTTATACGTTGACCCGGAGCCGGTGATTACGGCTTGAGCGTTCGCAAGCCCTGCGGTCCCGCTTAGGATCAAAGACGATGTATTGAAATTGTAAACAGTCTCACTAAATTGGGCCGTGAAATTTATTGGCTGAGTGAAAGCAGGGTCCGGTTGCCCTGCTGCTTGCGTAACCGCGACGCTGGGACGCACGTTGTCGACCGTCACTGTATTGTCCGTACTCACAGACGGGCCGCTTACATTGCCTGCCCGGTCCGTCACGGCACCAGTAAGGATCGTTGCCCGAACGAATTGTCCGTTTGAAACAATGTCGCTGACCCGGTAGGACGCTGTGGTAGAACCTTCATCATACGCTAAGAAAGTATCAACGTTTGACAGATCAATCGTGGAGGACGCCAATGAAATATCTTCTTCGGTAAACCCAAAGACCTGTTGATCGAAACTAATGTCAAACATTACGATGTCCGACGTTGTGGGATCGGGTTGCCCAGCTCTCTGGTTGATCGACACAATGGGAGGAAGCCTGTCAACCGTTACGATCATCGGCGGTGAAAACGAACCCACCTCCCCATTAACGATCTGTCTCGATTGATATTGATATGTATAATTCTCAGCTGCCGAGTCGATAAATACGGCTGATTGTCCGTCGACAACCCTACTTTCAAGAACAACACCGTCCCGCAGAAATTCGACCGTTGAGCCCGGTGTGATTCCGTCGATATCGAAAACGAGCGAAGTTGCGTTTGTGACATTATCACTGTCACTTATCCCGCTATCGCTTTTAGCATGCAACCGCGGGGGCCGAGGCGACTCCAGAAAAAAATAAACCGCGCCGCGATTATTTACTCCATCAATGTCTACCCCCGGGGCTCCGGAAAACACTCTGTTTCCCTGTATCGCAACGCTAGAACCAAAATAATCGGAAACGAGACCATCGTCTGCGATCAGCTTGTAATGCAAATTCCAATCCGAACCTTCTTTTGCATACAAGAACGCAGCCCCTCGGCCACCCATTCCAAAAACCTGAGCTCGCGATGAACCAACGACGATCCTGTCACCCGATATTCCGACGCCATCGCCAAACCTAAATGCTGAATCCTCCGCGCCGATAAAGAGCCTTTTTGTATGCGTCCAAGCTCCTTCATTCCTTTCGTAAATGTACACGGCACCGGAATTGAAATTACCGACTGGTCGAGCTCCGTTAGCTGCAACAACTGCCGAATCTGAATCAATAGCAACTTCAAGGCCGTATCGCCCGTCTGGACCTGAGCCTTCTCCGATAAAGCGTGCCTCACGCACCCACATCCCATCTTTTCGCACAAACATAGAAGCAAATCCCAAATCTCCAACTGCGCCAACGATCAAATCGTTTCCACTCAGGGCGACACTGGTGCCGAAAGTAGAAGTTCCAGGTTCCGAGTCAACCAGCCGAGCTTCCTCAACCCAACCTTCTGGCTCCCTTCTGAAGATATACGCCGCACCGGAATTCACTCCTCCCTCATTTAACTCACCAGACGCACCCACAACAAAACGGTCTCCGTCTATCGAAACGCTTCGACCAAAGCTGGCAAACAACCCGCCAACGGTACTTGCTATCCTTTGCCGCAGGCTCCAGCCATCAGAATCCCGACCATAAACGTACACGGCCCGCTCGAACTGAGCCCCAACGATAATAGTATCGCCGTAAATATCGATACTATTTGCAAACCCGGTGGCATTTTGATTCGGCAGGATCACGAACTCGAATGTCCAAACTGAGTTCAAATATCGATATACATACACCGCCCCACCCTGGTTGCCTTTGGCAACGGCGAGGGTGTCGCCGTCTATTGCCACTTTGGAACCAAACGAAGAGTTCATCTCTACAGTTGGAGTCAGTATGCGAGGAAAAGTGTTCGTCGGGGACGCTACGATGTCGACCGACGAGCTGGCGACTACCCGCTGCGAGTTGTGCACGCCCCATATCACCAAACATCCCAGACTGACCAAGCAAACGAGTATTGCGGAAAACGGGAATTTTCTAGTGGAAATATTATGTGGCCTCATAAGGGGAAGTAACGCTACACTGAGGATTTTTGGTGATGATACAGAATTTGTTGGCGTTTGTCACGATTTTTTGCCGACCCTCATAGCACAAAACTTCGCCATACAAATCATCCATATCATGCACATCATCCGTATCTTCCATATCTCACGGAACGCCATTCCCTTTCGGTTGGAGAGCAAAGACAATGGAAAGCGGAGGGAGCACAGTTGACAGATGTCAGTCGTCGGTCGCCAGCCGTCGGAAAAAGCCAAAGACCAAAGCCTCCTCAATTACCAATTAAAAATTAGTCAATTAACAATTAACAATGGAGAAAAATGCGGAGATCGGACGAGCGAAAATTTGGATTGGCGACACAATGCAAACATTTAGCAGGTACTTGCATTACGATGTTTCAACTTTTTTTAAGGACGAGACAGCGTAATGTCGCAGGTTCATTTAATTGTCCGGCAAGAGAAAGAAGTGTTGACCTGTGTGTTGTGTGTGTGCTACGTTTGTTTTGGTGTGGAGCGCCGGGCACAGGTTGGTGTTTGAGGGTTGGCGGCGGCGGGCCGGCGAGTGCGGCGGGTCGGATATGAGTATCACACCCGATACGGATAAAGGCATTCGATACGATATTACAGGCATTTGGGGCAAACATGTTATGGGCGGCTGCGATAAGATCAAAGGTTTCCGGGGCAATTGTCCGGCACCGCGGGCGGCGCTCGCGGGCTTTGGAGCGCCCGGCGGCCGCCTCTGCCAAGCGTTTCACATGTTTCAGTTGTTTCAGTTGTTTCAGCCGTTTCACGTGTTTCACGCGTTTCAGCCGTTTCTGAAGCACTCACTCCCCGCAAAAAATGAAACACTGCGGCGTCGGCGGCGGTTAAACGTACGATCGAAATTACCTATGCACAGCGGGTTGTGGCAAAATAGCCGAATGGCAGGTTTCCCCGTCTCCGAAAATGTCGCCCGGATGCAGGCTTCCTCGACGCTCAAGGCCGCACAAGCCGCCGCTGAACTCCGGGCAAAGGGCGTTGATGTTATCGACCTGACGGTCGGCGAGCCCGATTTCGACACGCCGCAGTTCATCAAGGACTACGCCATCGAAGCCCTCGGCAAGGGCATGACGAAATATACGGCGAGTGCGGGGCTGGCGAGCTTTCGCGAGGCGGTCGCCGGTTTCTATGCAAGGCGTTTCGTTGCGAGCATCAACCCGGCCGAGATCGCAGCCGCATGCGGCGGCAAGCAGGCGCTCTTTAACGCCGCGGCCTGTATTCTCAACCCCGGCGACGAACTTCTGATCCCGCGGCCATATTGGGTGACGTTCCCGGAGATCGGAACCTTCTGCCGTGCCCGCAACGTCTTTATCGATACCGAAGAGACCGATTTCATCCTGACGGCCGACCAGGTCCGCGACGCCATCTCGATACGTTCGAAGCTGCTGATAATCAATTCGCCAAACAACCCAACCGGCCGCGTCATCCCGCCCGAAGAGATGCGGCGGATCGTCGAGGTCTGTGCCGAACGCGGCGTTTATGTCCTGACCGATGAGTGCTACTTGCTCTTCGTATATCCGCCTGCCGAGGCTTACTCGCTCGCTTCGCTTGATGCCGAGGCGAGGAAGCACGTTTGCGTCGCGGGAAGTTTTTCGAAGACCTACGCGATGACCGGTTGGCGGAGCGGATACACGATCGCAAACCCGGAGTGGACGCGGGCGATGGTCAAGCTGCAGAGCCACTCGGCAACGCACCCGACTTCGTTCGTGCAATACGCCTGCGGCAAGGCTTTGGACGATGCCGAGCGTTCGCGGACCGCGGTCGAGACGATGCTCGCGGAATATGAAAGGCGGCGGGCGTATCTGATACCTGCGCTCAATGAGATCCCCGGCTTCAAGGTTTCGGTACCCGAAGGCGCGTTCTATGCGTTCGTGGATGTACGGGCACTCGTCGGGAAGAAATGGGCGTCGTCAGAGAAATTTGCCGAGTCGCTGCTGAAGGATGCTCACACGGTCGTGACTGACGGGGCAGGCTTCGGGGCCGATGGCTTCCTTCGGATCTCGTACGCGACATCGCTCGAAAACCTTGAGCGAGCTGTTGCGAATATCAAGCAGGTGGTCGAGCGTGTGTGATCAACCGCCGGTCATCAGCAGGCCGATTTCCTCTATCGAAGCGGTTCGCGGATCGACCTCGCCGACGATCTTTCCATCGCGAATGACGAGAAGCCGGTCGGCAAGGGCAGTCACCTCTTCCAGCTCCGCGGAAACGAGAAGGACGGCAGCACCACGGTCGCGAAGCTCTACCAACTTGCGATGGATAAACTCGATCGCACCGATATCAACACCGCGGGTCGGTTGCGAGACGAGCAGCAGCTTCGGCTCGAGCTCGAATTCGCGGCCAATGATCAGCTTTTGCTGGTTACCGCCCGAAAGCGAGCGTGCGGCAAGGCTCGCATCCGCAGGGCGAACATCGAAACGCTCGATGATGCCTCCGACGCGAGATGCGACCGCAGCGGAATCGATCATGCCGGCGGTTGCGGCGATTGGCGGTTTGTAATGCGTGCCGAGGATCGAGTTTTCAGCAAGGTCGGAGTTTTTGAGCAAGCCGCGTTTCAGGCGATCCTCGGGAATGTGCCCGATGCCGAGTTCCTTTACCTCGCGAGCAGTGGCGTTGGTGATATCGCGGCCGGAGAATTTGACAGAGCCCGAGTTGGGGCGGATAAGCCCGGCAAGACATTCAATCAACTCCGTCTGCCCGTTGCCCTCGACTCCGGCGATGCCGACGATCTCGCCGCTACGGACACTGAACGTCACATCCTCGACCGGCGGGCCATGCTTTCGCTCGATGCGAAGCCCGGAAACATCCAGCACAACGTCGGAAGGCTTAGCGTCGCCTTTTTCGACGCGGAGAAGCACATCGCGGCCGACGATCATCCGGGCGAGCTCGGCACTGTTCGTCGTTGCTGTCTCGACCGTTCCGACGACCGTTCCGTCTCGCATTACGGTCACCTCATCGGAGATCGCCAGCACTTCTTCGAGCTTGTGCGTGATGATAACGATCGTCTTGCCTTGCTCCTTCATACGGCGGAGAATCGCGAAAAACTCGGCAACCTCTTGCGGCGTCAGCACGGCGGTCGGCTCATCGAGTATCAGGAAATTAGCGTTGCGGAAAAGTGCTTTAAGAAGCTCGACCCTCTGCTGTGCGCCGACAGAAAGGTCCTCGATGACCGCGTCCGGATCGACATTGAGCTTCAGCTCGGCCGAAAGCGTGCGGACGCGTTCGCGTGCCTCCTCAAGGTCAAGCGAGACAGCCGTGCCTGTCTCGGCACCGAGGATGATATTCTCGGCAACGGTCATCGTATCGACCAGCATAAAGTGCTGGTGCACCATGCCGATGCCAAAAGCGATCGCATCGTGCGGCGTGCGGATATTGACCGGCTTTCCGTCAAACCGAACTTCGCCGGCGTCGGGCCGGTAAAGCCCGTAAACGATCTTCATGATCGTCGATTTGCCCGCACCGTTCTCACCGACGATCGCATGTATCGTACCTTTCTTGACCGAAAACGAGACGTCCGCATTGGCAACGCAATCGCCAAACGCTTTTTTGATGTGTGTGACTTCGAGCATCTAGTTTGCCATCGCATCAGTGACCTTGATGTCACCGGCGATTATTTTTGCCTTGGCCGCTTCTACGCGTTCGAGAACCTCAGGCGAGACAAGCGGCCGGTTGAATTCATCAAGTGCGTACGCCACGCCGTCCTTATCGAGCCCGAATACGTGAAACCCGCCCTGAAACTTGCCCTCAAGCACTTCCTTCACCGCATCGTAAACCGCGTTATCGACGCGCTTTACCATCGATGTAAGCACGAATCCCGGCTTGACCATATTCTGGTTCGAGTCGACGCCGATGACGAAGCGGTTCGCTTGTCCGTCGGCATTCATACCGAACTGCTCGACCGCATCGAAAGCCCCGAGGCCCGAATTCCCTGCGGCCGTAAAGATCACATCCGCTCCTTTTTCTATCTGTGAAAGGGCAAGCTCGCGGCCCTTTCCGGGATTGTTCCATGCATGGTCAGTCACGCCGACATAGTTCGTAACAACGCGAATATTCGGGTTAACCGCCTTCGCTCCCTCTTCATAGCCTTTGTTGAAGCGATGAATGAGCGGGATGTCCATTCCGCCCAGAAAGCCGAGCACGCCGGTTCGCGACTTTGCCGCCGCGATCATCCCGACGAGATACGAGCCCTCGTGCTCGCGAAAGACAAGCGAAGCGACGTTGCTCCGCGGCGTCTTTCCATCAGCTTCAAAGATCACGCCATCAACTATTGCGAACTTCACGTTCGGATAATCGAAAGCCACTTTCTGCATTATCGGTCCCTGGGCAAAGCCGACTCCGATGACGAGGTCAAAATCCTTCTCGGCAAAGGAACGCATTGCGGGCTCGATCGAGGTCGGGTTTCCCGGCTCAACGTCGTAAAGGCAGATGCCAAGCTCGCGTTCGGCCCTTTGGACGCCTTCCCACGCGGCGGCGTTGAACGAACGGTCGTTCTTCCCGCCGATGTCGAAGACGATGCCGATCTTCCCTCGGCAGCCCTCGCGGGCCGCCTCATTGCGGAGAGCGCAGGACGACACGAGCATCGCGACTGCGACAAAAAGGATCGAAAAGCTTAAATTTTGGCGTTTCATTCTCTTAAACAATACCCCGGATAAGCGATGGCGGCTCGATCGGCGTCTCCGATATTTTATATGCAGCACGGAGCTTCGCGCCAACCGAATCAGCATCGTCATTGGTCCGAGCATAAAGCACTCCGAGCAGATCGCCCTCGCGGACCTCGCTACCAACCTCGGCAAAACACTCGAATCCGACATCGAAATCGATACCGTCCTCAGCATGGATCCGTCCGCCGCCGATCTCGACGACCGCTTCGCCGATTGCCAAGGCATCTGCTGTCTCAAGCCAGCCGGAGCGCTCGGCCTTGATCTCGAGCGTCGAAAGACCCTTACCGGCAAACGGATCGGACGTTGGTATCGACTCGATATCGCCGCCCTGCAGCCGGCAGTTCTCCGCAAACCGCGCGTACGCCTCGCCGCTCCCAAGCTTCGTTTCAGCAAGTGCTCGTGCCGAAACCAGGTCATTTTCAACTCCCGCGAGCACTATCGCTCGGGCAGAAAGTTCTAGTGAAAGCTCGCGCGTCGGGCCTGCAAGTTCAAGCGGTTCATTCCGCAAGATCTTATTGCACTCGTAAACCTCGCAGATGTTCCCTGCGTAGCGGCCGAGCGGGCGGCCCATCTCGGAAACAACAGCCTCGGTTCGGACGCCGAAGTTGCGTCCCGTCTGAACCATCGCCTCGGCAAGCCGCATCGAATCTTCGATGTTCGGCATAAAGGCCCCGCTGCCCGTTTTTACGTCGAGGACAAGAGCATTGAGCCCCTCAGCCAATTTCTTCGACATTATCGAGGCGACGATGAGCGGAATGTAAGGCACAGTCGCGGTCGCATCGCGGAGAGCATAAAGTTTCTTATCCGCCGGGGCGATGTCGGCTGTTTGGCCGGACATCGCAAACCCGCACGTTTCGATTATCCGGCGAAAGCGATCGGTCGTGAGATTTACGTCGTAGCCCGCGATGGACTCAAGCTTGTCGAGCGTTCCGCCCGTATGGCCGAGCCCCCGTCCGGAGATCATCGGAACGGCGATGCCGCATGCCGCGAGGATCGGAGCAATGACGAGCGAGGTCTTATCGCCAACACCGCCGGTCGAGTGCTTATCGGCCTTCGGCAGCGGGATGTCGGAAAGATCAAGCACCTCTCCGGAATGGAGCATCGCGTAGGTGAGGGCATTCTGCTCGTTCTCGCTGAGGCTGCGGGTGAACATCGCCATGACCATTGCGGAGATCTGATAGTCCGCCCACGAGCCGTCACAGACACCCGCAATAAAGGCATCTATCTCAGAACGGGAAAGCTCGCCGCCGTCCCTTTTGACCGCAATTATCTCCTGTGGCCGCATCGTTTACGCGAAAAAAGAAAGCTGCCCAAGTTTCGCACAAGGGCAGCCCGCAAGTCTATTTGAGTTGGTTTCACGAGGCATTTTCGAGAAGTATCACCGCATCGGCACGAAGTGCCTTTCGCGTTCCGACGGCATCGACCGCTTCGCCCGTCTTTGCCTTGACGCTGACGTTCTCGATAGCGGTTGCCAGAAGCCCGGCGAGATTTGCCCTCATTCCATCAATGTGCGGCCGCAGCTTCGGGGCCTCAAGATGAACCGTTGTGTCGAGATTCGCCACCTTAAATCCACTTTCACGAGCGATAGAAACGGCGTGTTCTAAGAACACCGAACTCGCTGCATCTTTCCAACGCGGATCGCTGTTCGGAAAGTGTGACCCGATATCGCCGAGAGCTAGGGCACCGAGCACCGCGTCCGTCACCGCGTGAAGCAGAACGTCCGCATCGCTATGTCCATCGGCACCAAGATCCGAGCCGATTTCAACGCCGCCAATGATCAGCGACCGGCCCTCAACCAGCCGATGAACGTCGCTTCCATGTCCTATCCTGTATCTCATTCTTCCTTGCCCGCCCGGACTAATGCCTCGGCGATCAAGAGGTCGTCCGGTGTTGTTATCTTGATGTTTCGTTGGCTGCCTGAGACGGAAAGCACCTTCGTTCCGGACTCTTCTACAAGGAAACATTCGTCCGTAACGGCCTCACCAAGCGTGGCGTTGTCGTATGCGTCTTTAAGCACGCTGTAGCGGAAGGCCTGCGGCGTAAGTGCCCTGCGGAGTTCGCGGCGGTCGAGCGTGCCGACAACGTACGCACCGTCAACAACCTTCACCGTATCGGTCATTTGAGCGGTGAGGCATGCCGCTCCATATTCTGCGGCGGCTCGAAGCGTCCTTTCGATCTCGTCCTCCGAAACAAGTGGACGGACGCCATCGTGAACTGCCACGATCTCCGTCCCGCTCGGCACGGCATTAAGCCCGGCCGCAACTGACTCCGACCGCGTCTCACCGCCGGCGACGACCGCCCGAAGCTTCGTCAGGCGTTCCTTTGCCAACACCGCTTCCGTCTCCGCATGAAAATCCGCCGAAGAAACGACGACAATTGCGTCTATCACAGGGGATGATTCAAATATCAACACAGTCCTTGCGATGATCGGCTTGCCGGCAAGCTCCAAAAATTGTTTCGGCCGGTCAGCCCCAAAACGGGAACCCGAACCGGCCGCAACTATGATTGCTGTGTTCATTCGAGGAGAAGTTCGCTGCTATTTAACTTGCTCGATTATGGTCGATTGGCGAAGGTCGCGGGTCGCCCGCTTAAAGCCAAGTGAACGCGAATCGTGGATCGCCACGCTGTCGCCGCCCTGCTCTTCCTTCTCTTCCCAAAGCCTGCCGAAGATCATCTTGCCTGCGGTGGTCTGCAGCACGCTCGTGACCGCGATGTCCGCCGTCTTTCCGATCAGCTTGCGAGCGTTGTCGATAACGACCATCGTGCCGTCGTCAAGGTATGCGACGCCCTGGTTATATTCTTTGCCTTCCTTGAGCACAAATACCCGCATTGCCTCGCCCGGAAGCACGACCGGTTTCAAGGCGTTCGCAAGCTCATTGATGTTCAGCACCGCGACGCCGCGAAGTTGGGCGACCTTGTTCAGGTTAAAGTCGTTGGTAACGATGATCGCATCAAGGCTCTTGGCGAGTTCGATAAGCTTGAGGTCGACCTCTTTGACCGAAGGGAAATCGGTCTCAATGATCTGAACATCGAGCTTCGTGTTGCTCCGCAGCCGCTGGAGCATATCAAGCCCGCGGCGGCCGCGTTGCCGCTTCGAGGAATCCGCAGAATCGGCAACCTGCTGAAGCTCGGTAAGAATGAAATTCGGTATAACAAGGCTCCCGCCAAGAAAGCCTGTCTCCGCAATGTCTGCGATGCGCCCGTCGATGATCACCGATGTATCCAAGACACGAAAATCGTGCTGCGGCGTCTTGTCGGCAAAGATGCCGCCCAGAGCCGAAAGATCGATGAAATCGCCCTTTGCCGCACCGACCATCAGCCCGACGTAACCCATGAAGAAAGCAAGCGAGATGGTCAAAAAGGTCTGCATTTCGGCAGGCACGGCCTCGACCTTCTGAAAAGCGATCAGAATGCCGATGAGAAACGCTCCAATGATGCCAAGGATCGAACCGATAGCAGCACCGATCAACGTCTTGAGCGAAGCCTGCCGAACGCGGATCTCAAATGCGATGATGAGCAACCCGATAACTGCTCCCAGGCCGGCTGAAGCGAGCTTCCGGGTGGTGAAATCGAGATCTCCTAACCAGGTAGTAAAAGCGAGCGGGTTCAGGAGGAAACCGACTACCGCAAGCAGGCCGATGAAGGCAAGTCTAATGATCAAAACATCCAGTTTCATCGCTAAAAGTCTATCACGAATACGGAAACAATGTTAAAGAACTCTTAAACGGAGATTCACCTAATTTTGATGGTTTCGCCGCGGATGGCCTTCGATTCGCCCGAAAGAAGAAAAAGAACCACCCTGGCGATGTCATCAGCGGCGGCGGTTTCGTCGGCGACCGCAATCGAATTCACCTGAAAATGGCCGGGAAGTTCGCAGCGAAGCCGCATTGTCGCGGCCTCTACGGCCGGAATGTCACCTTGCTCAGGAAACGGAAAAACATTGACTATCCGCGGCTTCGGCCTCGGCGTCATTAGCTCCGCCACCGATTCGATCATCGTTTGCGCCGCGGCAATGCCTTGCCCATCGGACCTGAATAAATTCACCAAAAGGTCCAATCTCTCAAACTTACCGTGAACTCCGGCCGAAAGAGCTGCCGCACCTGCCGGCGATGAGGCATCTGCGTTCACCGCGGCCGCGAGCGTTCCTAGCTCGAGCAGGTCGTCAAGGCCGCCTTCACCGCTCCCGTCGGGGTCACCGACGATGACATAACTTCCCTGAAGAGCGAGTTGAAGAGCCGCAGCTCGTCCGACCGGGTCATTCCCGTTGGTAATAAGTGAGACCTTTTCTGCAAAAGCGTGGATGGATGTGACGTTCACGTTTACAGGATAGCTGATTTCGGCAGGCGATCTGAACTTTCCGGCGTATGAATCCATCGCAGCTTCTGATACGATTCCTTTTGCGTGGAAAGCCGACAGACAAAAATCTTTCCTGTGAAAGGCCTTTGGCTGGTCGTCTTCACGTCGGTTCTCTCATTTGCGGTCGTTGCATCGCCTTATTTCAACCTTGAATCCGGCCGAATTCTTCTCGGCGGCTCGGCATACGGAACGCCGAATTATCAGACCTACATCGATTTTGACGTTTCGGGGCGAAGCCTGAATCCAAGCCGCCAGTTGACCTTTTCGGCGAATCTGCCGTTCAGCGTTTACCTCGACCATCCCGTTCAGCCGCAGGGCGATTTCGTATACACGGTCGTGATGCCTTACAATCCGAACCAGTTGAGCATCAATGGCGAGCCGCGATATCCGGTTTGGTTCAATGAGACCAATTGGACCATTCGTTCCTCGGCCGTTACCCCGGAAGCGACCGGAAGTTCTCCAGCGGTCATAACGATAACCTCGCCATTCACAATGTCGGGTGTAACGCGGGCCTACGGAGCCTATCCGCTCGCTCTTCGGACCCGCGGGAGCGGAACGGCTACGATCCGGTTTGAAAAGATCGAAGGTCGTTACTTTTTCCGGGAGGCCGAATACACTTTCGAGGGCCCGCGACTGCTTGACCGCAAGGAAAATGGCAAAGTCCCCTTCAACGATCTTCGTTTGTCAGAACTGCGGTGAGACCGCTCGCAAATGGCTTGGCCAATGCCCCGGCTGCCGCGAATGGAACACGCTCGTCGAAGAACGCGTCCGGACGGCGGCCGCAGCGAGCAGAAGTTTCACCGGCCGGGCTGCGGGCTCGGCTCCGGTTGCCTACCCAAGCATTGAATCGCAGGATGATGCACGCACTACCTCGGGCATTGCTGAATTCGACCGTGTCCTTGGGGGCGGTATTGTCGCCGGCTCGCTTGTCCTGATCGGTGGAACGCCGGGCATCGGAAAATCGACCATTGCGCTTCAGATCGCCGACCGGATGACCGCCGGAGGCGAACGCGTTCTTTACGTTTCCGGCGAGGAAAGCGAGCGGCAGATCAAGCTCCGCGGTGAACGGCTCGGCATCTCGGCCGAGGATCTTTACGTTCTCCCTGAAACGAACCTCGAAGCACTCCTCGCCCAAACGGCCGAGCTCCGTCCCGCACTGGTTATCATCGATTCGATCCAGACCATTTTCAGCGAACGTGTCGAATCGGCACCGGGCAGCGTTTCGCAGGTCCGCGAGGTCGCTGGCCAGTTGATGCTCTTCGCCAAGAGCAGCGGCACGCCAATGTTCATCACCGGCCACGTGACAAAAGACGGCTCGATCGCCGGCCCGAAAACGCTCGAGCACATCGTCGATACGGTGCTTTATTTTGAGGGCGACCGCCACCACAATCACCGCATCATCCGTGCGACCAAGAACCGCTTCGGGGCGGCGAATGAGATCGGCGTTTTCGAAATGACCGGAACCGGGCTCGTCGCTGTTGCCAACCCATCGGAGCTGTTCCTGCAGGAACGTCCCGCCGGAGCAAGCGGCTCGGTCGTCACTGTCGCGATGGAAGGCACTCGGCCGATGCTGGTCGAGATCCAGTCGCTCGTCAGCGGGACGAAGTTCGGCACGGCACGGCGAATGACGCAGGGATTTGACCAGAACCGAGCTTCACTGCTTATCGCCGTTATGGAAAAGCGGCTCGGGATGCAGATCTCCGGTGACGATGTTTTCATCAACATCGCCGGTGGGATCGAGATCGACGAGCCCGCTGCTGACCTCGGCGTCGTCGCCGCCATCGCGTCGAGTTTCCGCAATCTTGAAGTTCCGCCCGAAACTGCCGTTTTTGGCGAGGTCGGGCTGACCGGCGAAATTCGCGGCGTTCTGCAGGCACAGGCACGTGCCCGCGAGGCTCAAACGCTCGGGTTCAAGAAGCTCATCCTTCCCGAATCGAACAAAAAGGGGCTGGAAAAGCTTCTCGGTATTCGCGTGGTCGGAGTCCGGACACTTGAGGACGCGATCGCCGAACTCTTTTGAAGCAATTTGTCCGAACTCTCGAGCTAAACGCGTCGTAGATGGTAGTTCCGATATTGATCGCGGAGTTGCCATCTTATGAAAACCAAAATGTTCCTTCTCAGCGTTTTTGCACTGTTCATCTGCACCACATCCTCGAGTGCCCAGACAGAAGCGAACGCCGCCAAGGCACTGATCGACCGGATGACGACCGCCCAGGCCGGCTACGACCCGAAGACGCTCGACGCGATCTTTACTTCGGACTTCATCGAGATCTCGCCGGCAGGTGAATTCGACCCGCGAGCGAAGGTCCTCGATTTCTACAAGCCGGAAAATGCGGCGAAGGCCGTCGGTATCAGCGTCACTGTTGATGAAGATATTCGTTCCGCCCGTTTTTATGGCGAAACCGCCGTCGTAATCGCCGAACTTACTTTCAATATGAGCCGCAACGGGACTGCCATGCCTGCCCGGAAGATGATGCTGACCGCCGTACTCAGGAAAGAGAAAAAGGAATGGAAGATCGCGTCTGCCCATTACACGGCAGTTCGGCCGCCGACACCTGCGGCAAAACCGCAGTAAATTGGGTTACAATGCCGTCAGATGAAAAAGACGGTTTTTGAAGAAGGCGACGAGGGCGTCCGGCTGATCGTTAAGCGACGCGGCAAGGCTCTGCCCGCCCCGCCAGCCGCTCCGGCCCGCCAACCCGTTCACGTGCTATACGGCGGAGCGGACCGCTTTACCGCCGAGACAACGGCAAAGCTCGGCAAGATCGCCCTTACAACGCTCGACACCTACTGCCGGAACTTTGCCGAGTTTGCCGATGCGATGCAGCTGCCGGGCTCGGGCTCGCTGCCGACCCTTAGCGGCGCCGCGACAAAACTAGCCCGCTCTATCCGAAACGATCCCGAGCGTGCAAAAACCGAAGACCCGGCGGCGTGGCTCGCCTTCAGCGTTTATCAAAAGGTTCGGGCGAAACTCAAGAGCGAGCCGATCGAAGATTTCCGCATCGATTTTGAGGACGGCTACGGCTTCCGCCCCGATGAAGAAGAGGATGCCGATGCAGAGCGGACCGCCCGCGAACTCGCCGTTTCCTTTCTTAAGAAAAAGGCTACCAGCGGTTGCGGCTTTCGTGTTAAGTCATTCGCGCCTGCGACTCATTTGCGAGCAGTAAAGACGCTCGATATTTTTCTCTCGGCCTTTACCGCCGAGACCAACGGCCGCATCCCGCCGGGCTTTGTCGTCACGCTTCCGAAGGTCGCCGACCGCTCCGAGGTAAAGGAGATCTGTTCGCGGCTCAAGAAATTTGAAAAGAAACATAACATTGCCCCCGGATCGATCGGCCTTGAGCTGCTTATCGAGACCCCGGAAGCTGTTATCGACAAAAAGGGTTCGGTCGCCATTCGCGGTTTGGTCGAGGCTGCGAAAGGCCGCTGCACCTCGGTCCATTTCGGCGCGTATGACTACACATCAGCGCTCGGTATCGCAGCCGCGGATCAGGATATTGCCCACCCGGCATGCGACCTCGCCCGGCAGTTGATGCTCATCTCGCTCGCGCCGCTTGGTGTTCGGCTTTCTGATTCGGTCACTACCGAAATGCCGATTCCGCCGCACCGTGGCGAACCGCTCGACCCGATGATGGAAAGCGAGAACAGAAAAACGGTCTTCAGTGCCTGGAGGCGGCATTTCAAGAACGTTCGCCGCTCGATGTCGCAGGGCTTTTTTCAAAGCTGGGACCTGCATCCAAATCAGCTTCCCGCCCGCTACGCAGCGGTCTATCATTTATATCTTGAATCGTTTGACGAGAACGCCCGGCGGCTTCGCCGGTTCGCGGCAATGTCCTCTAAGGCAACACTCACCGGCAATGCCTTTGACGATGCGGCATCGGTCCGCGGGCTTCTAAATTTCTTTTCGCGGGGAATTTCTTGCGGCGCATTCAGCGAGGCCGAAGCCGAAGCGGCAACCGGAGTTTCGGTTGCGGCGATCCGCTCGCTTGATGTTTCGGCACTCGGACGTGTGAACGTTGATTAGCCGACCTCAAGCGTCATCGCGTCGTCAAGCATTGCCTCGCGGCGTTCGCGGCGGTCGGTGATCCGCGGGCTCGGGTCGTCCTTGATGAACTCCGGCGGCTCTGCAAATGGATCGGGAAACTCGGGAAGCCCTTCAAGCATCATCTGGTTCTCGATGATCGCCGAGATCAGTTCCTGTTCAAAGTCGGTCGCCTCAATGAATCTTACGCCTATCCCCGTGTTCTCAAATCTATAGATGGCCTTGCACTTGAGCGGCAGTTTGTTGCGGTTTGGCAACTGTATTTCGAGCCGAAACTCGTCGCCGGGATAAAGGTACTCTTCCCAATCCGTAAAGCACCCGCCGATGCTTATCTGCTGCAGATAGGTTTGTCGCCGCTCCCCGTGTTTAGAAACCAACACCGCCGGAATATCCAGCGAGAAACGCATGTGTCTTCTTTGATTTATCGACATCTTCTGAGGTAGAAAAGAAAGGTTCGCAGGAGCAAGTCGCCTTTTTGATTGTATCGGGAAAGTGCGCCCCTTGGCAAGATTTTTGTTCATCTGCAAAACCGGAGCAGACCGTCCGATATTAAACTCCGCATAGGAACAAATTCAGCCTCAAACGCAAAAAAGCGGCACATCGGCCGCTTTCTTCTTTACTCTTTACAGCAAATTAGCTGACAGCGGCCTCGGACTTGCCGCAATGCTTTTCGAAAGCTTCGACGAGTGCCTGGGCGATGACCTGCGGCGGACGGCCTTCAAGGTCGCGGCGCTCGAACATCTCAACGAGCTGGCCGTTCTTCAGGAACCCGATCGAGGGCGACGACGGGGCATAACCGGTGAAATATTCGCGTGCCGTCTCGGTCGCGTCGATATCGGCGCCGGCGAAAACCGTGATCGCACGGTCCGGATGAGCCTCGCTTGCCTGCAGGGCCATCGCGATGCCCGGCCGAACGCCGCCGGCCGCGCAGCCGCAGACCGAATTTACGACAACCATCAAGGTGCCGTCGGTCTTCTCTACGGCCTCAGCGACCGCCTCGCTCGTCTTCGTCTCTTCAATGCCGAGATTGGCAAGTTCGGCTCGCATGCCGTGGATCATTATTTCGGGATAAGGCATTATCTTTGCTCCTTTGGTTCAGAATATTTAAGTTCTTTGGCCGGGACAATCAATCCTGACCTTTTTGTAAAGTATCGGAAATGGCGGCCTGCGAGTCAAGCCCGAGACTCCCGTTTGCCCATTCGGCGCGTATCCAATAGTATTGTTGCTTGGGCCGGGCCGCTCCCGCTCAACCCTTTGCCAATGGCGATCGAAACCGAGAAAAAATACCGGCTGGATAAACCCGCAATGGTCGCTATGACCGATAAACTCCGCGAACTCGGCGCCCGATTCGTCAGCGAGAGGTTCGAGCAGAACTTCATGTACCGCAACGGCATCCCGGACGAAACCAACGCCGTTCTCCGCATCCGCAAGATCGGCGAGAGCACCTTTCTCACCTACAAAGAACGTATCAAGAACGACTCCGAATTCAAGACCAAGATCGAGCACGAAACGCTCGTCTCTGACGCCGAAGAGATGGAATTCATCGTCGCCAAGCTCGGGTACAAACTCGTCGTCGTTTACGAAAAGCACCGGAAGACGTTTCACCTCGGCGAGTGTGAGGTCGTGCTTGATGAGCTTCCGTTTGGCCAGTATATGGAGATCGAAGGCGAGCCGGATGAGATCCTAAAGGTCGAGAAAATGCTCGGTGCGGAGGCGTTTCAGTCCGAGAGCCGTGGGTATTCGCGGCTTACGGCAAAGTTTGGCAAAGAAGAGGGCGGCGTAAAGACAGCCCGTTTTGAACGAGCCCACACGGCCTAGAAACTCAGGTCCTCACCAACGAATTCCGCCTGCGAATCGACCCGTTCCGAGTTTCCTTGTGCGACCTTTTTGTAAGTGCCGTCGGGCCTGAGCACGCGGGCGTTGACGTTGTCGCGAAGATAGACATCAAGGAGGCGGTCGCGAAGGTAGTCGCGGATCTCTTCATCGAGGATCGGAATGACGACCTCGACCCTGCGGTCGAGATTCCGCTGCATCCAGTCCGCGCTCCCAAAATAAACCTCGTCCGCACCGGCGTTCTTAAAGTAAAAAACGCGGCTGTGCTCGAGGAACCGACCGACGATAGACCGAACGCGAATGTTCTCCGAAAGCCCCGGACCGCCCGGGCGGAGCGAACATATTCCGCGGATGATCAGATCAACCTCAACGCCGGCATTCGACGCTTCATAGAGAGCGTCTATTAGATCCTCGTCCGTCAGGCTGTTTGCCTTCATTATGATGCGGGCTTCCTTTCCGGCTAGCTTGTTCGCCGTTTCCCTGTGGACGAGGTCCGAAAGCCTCTCGCGAAGGTTAAGCGGAGCGACGAGCATCCGCCGATACGTATCCTGCTGCGAATAACCCGTTAGGAAGTTGAAGAGATATGTCGCATCAGCACCGATCTCCTCATCGGCGGTGATCAGCCCGAGGTCGGTGTAAAGCTTTGCGGTAAATGGATTGTAGTTTCCTGTCGCGACATGGACGTAACGCGCCAGTTTGTCGCGTTCGCGTCGGACAACAAGCAGCACCTTCGAATGCGTTTTGAGTGCGTTGATGCCGTAAACCACGTGAACGCCTTCGTTCTCGAGCCTTCGTGCCCATTCGATATTGTTCTCCTCATCGAAGCGTGCCTTTAGCTCAACGACCGCTGTGACCTGCTTCCCCAACTGACTCGCCCGTATCAGCGAGCGTACGATCGGCGAGTCCTTTCCCGTTCGGTAAAGACAGATCTTGATCGCCTGCACATTCGGGTCTTCGGCCGCTTCAGCAAGGAAGTCCGTTACGGCCGTGAACGAGGTGAACGGGTGATGGAGAAGAATATCCTGCTTCTTCACTGCATCGAAGACACTCTTCTTGTCGTGCAGCACCGCCGGATGCACGGGATGGAACGACCGGTCCTTTAGCGAAGGCCGCGGCAGCGAATAGAGCTGCATCAGGTCCGGAATATCAACGAAGCCGTCGATCTTGTAAACATCCTGATCATTTAGCCCGATGCCCTCGGTAAGCACCTTCAGCATACGGTCCGGCATCGCCGAGGAGACCTCGAGCCTTACGGGAAAGCGAAAGCGCCGCCGCTGAAGTTCGTGTTCCAGCGTTCGCATCAGGTCGCCGGCCTCGTCCTCGCGAATCTCGATGTCGGCATCGCGCGTAACACGGAAAAGAAAGCCTTCGCCGGTCTTCATATTCGGGAAAAGCTCACGGGCATTGGCCGAGATAACCTCTTCAATTAGCGTGAACCGGCCTTTCTTTTCGCTTATCGGAATAAGCCGCGGGACGCTTGGCGGGATCTTGATCCGGGCAAACCGCTTCTGACGGAAAAGATGCCTCAGGTTCTTCTGCGTAAGCTGCCGGTCGGGTTCGATGAAAATGCCGATATTCAGGCTGAGGTTCGAAATGTACGGAAAAGGATGGCTCGAATCGACCGACTGCGGTGTCAGGATCGGGAAGAGATTCTCGCGAAAATACTTGTCGAGCTTTCGCCTCTCTTTGATCGGCAGCGACTTGTAAGGCTCGATCGTAATACCCGCGGCCGCGAGTTCGGGCAACACGGACTGTTGAAGACACGCGACCTGCTTCTTGAGCATCGGGCGAAGCCTCCGGCCGATCTCTGAGAGCTGGTCGGCCGGCATCATCCCATCCGGCGAAGGATCTACAATCCCTTCCTCGAGCTGTTCCTTCAGGCCCGAGACTCGGATCATGAAAAACTCATCGAGGTTCGTCGAGAAGATAGAAAGGAACTTAAGCCGTTCGAGCAAAGGCTGATCCTCGTTAAGAGCCTCGTCGAGCACGCGGCGATTGAACTCAAGCCAGCTCAACTCGCGGTTAAAAAGACGCGGTTCCTCAGCCGCGACCGTTTCGGTTTTCGGTTTCGGCCGGGCGGTCGGTTTCGGCTTTGTCGGGGTTCGTTTTCGCAAACGCGTGTTAGCGGGGCGTTCCATAAGCGTAATTTCTTATTATAGACCGCCGCGACGACTTGTGATGTTAATTCGATGTTACAGAGTTGTTACGTGCGAGACAAGGTTCAGGGTTTTATCGTGACCGGAGTTCCGACCGGAATTGCGTCAAAAAGTGCCTGCATTTCGTTATTCTTGAGGGCAATGCAGCCGTCCGTCCAGTCGCTTTTGTCGCCGCCGCTGTGAATGTAGATCTCACCGCCGAGCTTGGTCTTTTGCGGTGGCATTCGTTTTTCATCAATGGCATCTGCGATGGCTCGATGCTCCTCTTCCGAGATCAAGCCTTCGGCAAGGCCGCGTTCGGCATCTTCGCGGGACGGATAACTAATTCCGAGGGAAAGGAAGAATCGGCTTTCGGGATTCTTGGTGAAAATGTAAAAGTCGCCCTCGGGCGTACGCCCGTCACCCTCGATCGCCTTGTCGCCTTCGGGGGCGAACCCGAGCCCGATGGAAAACTCGGCGACGACGCTATCGCCGTCAAAGACCGCGAGCTTTCGCTTTGCCTTTTCGATCACGATCCGTGGTGCCGCCATCGGCGGGAGCTGCAAGTCGGCTTGAAGCTTTGACATCATTTCACCGCCCGGACCGCCTCGGCCTTTTTGCGAAATTCGCCCGCGATTTCGCTCTCCCTTTGCCGCTCCCAAAATGCGGCGAGCTTCTCGTATCGCTCGGCCGGTTCGTAATTCATCGCCCAGCCGAGCTTTGCCATGCACTCCGGGCAGTTATCGACCGGCCGTCTATCCGTTTCGAGCAAGTGATTTGTCCCTGACATCAGGCACTCATACTTTGTGCAATGCCGCATCGAGAACATATGCCCCGTCTCGTGCATCGCGATCTTGAGAGTACGAAATAACAGCCGGTCCCTCGGATTGTCAGCCTCAAGAATGATGTCGTCCATCCGATAGAGCGACCAAACGCCGACGCGCCTTTCGAGCGATGCCTGGCCAAAAACGAAAGACCATGTGTCGCCGGGATAAAGGTCATAGTTCGTGAACGCGATCAATGCCGCCGCATCATCTTTGAGCATCTTCGGCAAAACGTCATCGAGAAAGTACTGTGTTCTTATCTGGTCCCGCGACGGATAGCCCGCCTTCCGTTTGAGATCTGCGGGAACTTTGCCGAGCCCACGGTCGGCCAAAAGCTTGACCGGCAAGCTATAAAAAGCCCGCATATACTCGGCGGTCAGCCGTATCGCCTTTCGCTGCTCGCCGGTGAACCGGCCGATCGGCTGAATGTAGATCGTGCGGCGTTGGTCGGTCGGCAATGTCGGGCTGGAGGCGATGTATTGCTCGAAGGTCTCTCCGGGCTCGCTCTGCGTTTGAAGCCAATCTCCGTCGAGGATCTTCATCGGCTTAAAGAACCCCGTTACCGCATCACGTTGCCGCTTCAACTGCTCGGTCCGGGCGTCCGCCGGCGGCTCGGACGTAGCATTGTCGGGCTGCATGTCTTGCTTTGCGCATGAAGCAAGCAATGCGGCCGCGGCCATCAAAATTACGGCTTGGAATGTGGAAGCCCTTTTCATATTTCAACTGCTTTCGGTGATAGTTACCCGCCGCGGCCCTTCGCCGCTGCCTTCGATCGACACTTCAAACACCCGCGACGGGAACCTATAGCCGCCGAGCCGCTCGGCCCATTCGATCATGACGACTGCGTTTTCCTGCTCTACTATCTCATCAAGCCCGACTCCGAACGCCGCGTCGCTGCCCTCATCGATCCGCCAGAGGTCGATATGGTAAACGTCAAGATCATCGGTTCGATAGAGATTAACAAGAGTGAAGCTCGGGCTTGTTACTTCATCGACGTCAAAATCAAGAGCGCTCAGCACGCCTTTCGTAAAGAGCGTCTTTCCCGCTCCGAGTCCGCCGTGGAACAAAACGGCGTCACCGCCGCGAAGTCGCTGGCCAAACTCCTCGCCAAGCTCAAAGGTCGCCTCCGGCGATGGGCAAACGTGCGTTTCCATCATTCGATCGGGAGCCCTATCTGCGAGAACCATGAGTGCTTGTCCCAATAGCCGTGCTGCTCGATGATCTTGCCGTCGCGGAAACGAAAGAAGCCACAGCCGCGGATCTCGAAACTCCGTCCGGTCGGCTGATGGCCCGCGAACTCGCCCGTCCAGGTACCGCCGCCGACCCACTCCCATGCGGCCCGGTCGCCGTCACCAATAAGGTTTTCAACACGCGACCACGCATCCGGAAATGCCGCAAAGAACGCATCGTTCCCGGCCTTGATCGCCGCCTTCCCTACGTCCGGCTCGCCGATCGCCACCTGCAAGTTCACCGCGTCATCAGCGTAGCACTCCGCAACCGCATCGCCGTCGCACCGCTGAAAGGCCTCGATCCATTTTTGTAGAAGTTCCTTCGATTCCATCGTTTTTCGTACCAGCTATTAGCTTTAAGCTATTAGCTCTAAGCCAGACCTTCAGGCTAAAAGCTTACGGCTTAAGGCTTACGGCTTGACTCTAACCTTTCTCCAACTCTGCAAAGACCTCCGTCAAACATTCGCGGACGTCCGAGGCCGTCATCACGCGTTTGCCGAATTTCGTTTCAGCAATGTCACCGGCCGTTCCGGCAATGTAAACCGCGGCGACGACCGTTTCAAAAATGTCGGTGTCCATCTTCGCTGCTTGTGCGACGAAACCAGCGAGAATTCCCGCGAGCGTATCGCCGTTGCCCGCTTTACCAAGGCCGGAATTACCCGTCGGATTAACGACGACGCGGCCGTCGGGATGGCCGATAAGAACGCGTTCGCCTTTCAATACGAGTATCACGTCGTGCGTCTGTGCGAACTCGCGAACCGCAGCGACCCGGTCCTTGATCTTGCTCCTCTCCTTACGAAGAAGGGGTGGCGGCGTTTCGCCGTCGCGGTGGTTCTCTTCATCGCCAAGCAGTCGCAAAAACTCACCCTCATGCGGCGTCAGTATCACGTTTGGAGTACCGCCTTTAGGCGGCTCCGCTGCGTCAGCAGTCGGCCAGTTCGCCCCCAACGGGGCCAGCACATTCAATGCATCTGCATCCAAAATCAAAGGTTGCCGACATTCGGCAACAGCCCTGCGTACGAACGCGGCCGTACTCTCGCCCTGCGACATTCCGCTGCCGATCGCGACCGCATCTGCCTTCGCGATCAGATTGCCGAGCTCGTCGTACGCTTCTTCAGCTATCGCACCGCCATCGGTCTCCGCCGCCCCGCGGACAATAACCTCCGGCAAAACGCGCGACTCGACCGACACTTTCGACGACCCCGGCGTCACCAGCGTCACCAACCCAACACCCGATCGCATCGCAGCATTCGCCGCCAGAACCGCCGCTCCGGAATAATTCTCCGACCCGGCTATCAGCAAAGCATGCCCGCGTTTGTTCTTGTACGAATCTGACGAAAACCTAGTGCGCTTAAGCCATGTCGCCGCATCTTCCCTTTCGGCCAAATAAAGCTGCGACGGCTGTTCGTCGATCAACTCCTGCGGCGAACCGATGTTTGCAACCAAAAGCTCTCCGCAAGATCGGGCGGCCGGCACCAAGACGTTCGCGGGTTTTGGAGAGGTGAAGGTGACCGTAATGTCGGCATTGAAATGTTCGCCGATGGGAAATTCCGTATCAGACGGCAGCCCAGATGGAATATCGACCGAGACAAACAACGGCCGTTTCTGATCTGAAAGGCAGCTATTATATTGCCGAGCCAGCACGGAGAGTTCATCATCTAGCGGACGAACCAAACCCGTCCCGAATACCGCATCGACAACGACATCCGGACCAAGAAACGGATCGAGCGGATCGAAGAAACTGCGATGTGTTCCTACCTCAGCAAGACAGATCGGTGCCTCGGTGCCATACGTTTGATCGGAGTGAAGATTTCGCAGGATCTTGAGATTCTGCTTAGCGTCGCCACCGATCTCTTCGTCCGGAAACAGGAAGCAAACGGTTACGGATGCTCCGCCCTGCCGACAGACTCTTGCGAGGGCGAATCCGTCGCCACCGTTGTTGCCTTTGCCGCAGAGGATCAGGATCGACTTTCCTTTGACCGAGCCGCCGAGTTTTTCGGTGATGACGCGGGCGACGGCATGGGCGGCGTTTTCCATCAGGATTATTGAGGGAATGCCGTAGCGCTCGGTCGTCAGCCGATCGACCTCGCGCATTTCTGCCGCTGTGAGAACCTTCTGCATCAACGATAATTTAGCACAGGTCGCCGTGCCGAAAGAGATCTAGCCGCCCGCGGCCGTGAGACGGAACAAAGCGCCAAAAAGCCGCGCCCGGTCCGGCGCGGCCAATTCACCCTATCTCTATTAAAATTGCGTAAAGCTCTCCTAACCCCAGTGAACCGCCTTTTGCTTGCCACTGTGCTCTACGACCGTTGTTATCCGTTCATTAATTAAAAAGTTACATTCGCCCTGAGATTCCAAAAAAGCGGATTGGCCAGGATCATTCAAGCAAAAAATTGATTCCTTCGGCAAAAAGCTCCGGTGTCGGCCGCACGTGAGAGCCCGGTGTTCGCTCATATCTGAACGCCACACCGTTTTGACCAAGAGCCTTTAACGTCGTATTCAGGCCGTTAAGCCGGTCCGCTCTTTCATCGGTGCCCATTACAAAAAACAACTTCCTTTCGCTGCTTTTTAGCTTTGTGATGCTTCCTTTCTCCGACCAACTTGTGCGGGTGCCGCCCAGAATAGCTCCCGAAAAAACGTCCGGATACCGCTGCACAAGAGCCCAGCCAATATCGCCGCCCATCGAAAAGCCGAAAATTATCACCCGTGAGGTATCGGCGACGCCCCGGCTCTTTAAGCTCTGGAGATCGGCCAAGATCCGATTTTCGTATCTATACGTCGCGGCCTCGAATCCTTGCGATGACCAATCCTTCTCCGTTGCGGCCTCAGGGGTGATGATCGAAATGAACGGCGGCAACTGGCTAAACATCTCTTGATAGAGGTCGTAATACATCGACGCCTCGGCCCCGGTTGCGGGTAAAAACACAACAATCGGATACTTTTTCGCACGCGTCGCATTTCGCGGAAATTCGATCCGGCTCGGTCCACCAAGTTCCGCCTGAAACCCATCGGCTACGCTGATCACCCGCGGATAAACGGCAGGAGCTTTCGGTTTAGCTCGATCAGCAGCCGGCCGCCTCTGGGCCGATACCGTTCCCACCGTTATCGGCACTATCAAGAAACAAAGGAATGCGAGGAAGAAGTACTTCATTTTCACCAACAAACGAATAATTTGTCAGGGATAAGGTTAAACCCTGGTCACCATTGCCGTCCACCAGTGCACGATCAAATTTGGTGTGTGAAGGTCTTTCGAAAGGAAATGACGGGGCTGTTCCTTTTTCCCGGGAGATGGTTCCGAGCTGCGTCGGAATGAAAAAAGGGCTGTGGACCGATCACTGTTCAAAGGCGATCAGTTCGATTCCGGTTACGTCCTGATCGGCATTGATGAATCGAGGATCGGACGACAGCCCTTTGGCTTTCGCGATGATGAAGTAACCACGTCCGGCTACGACCCCTTCAAATCGAAATCGACCGAACGGATTTGTTATCGCAGTGCGGGTATTGCCCTCCACATCCGAAAGCAGGACCGTTGACATTCCGACAGGCGATCCGAAGACCGATACGACCCGGCCCTCGATGGAAACCCCGGCCGCGGTCGGACTGAAGTCGAAGTTCCAGAAGCCCGTCTGCACAAAGTACGGTAATGTCAAGTTGGTTCGGCCGACCGCGGCCTGCCCAATGGTCCCATTGACATCGTATCGGGCATCGCCCGACCGCCCGCCCCCATTTGAAATAACGTACTCGGTCATCTCGTATTGAGCGAAACTTTCATCGGAGGCGACAACGATGATAAAGAGCAAACAGAAAACTGGAAACACGCGTCGAAATGTTTTGACCTTGGAAACCAACTTAGGTTCTGAAAATACTTGAGACATGGCGATGGATCTCCGATCAAGGTTCTGGAAATGCCGGTGGAAGTCTAACCGCGACGTTTTGAGCACCAGTCGCCCACACGTTGGTCCCGTCGAAAGCAAGGCCGCGACTATCGGTAAACGCAGTATGTTCTGCAAGTAGGGCTCCGTCACTTATTCGAAGCTTGTGAATCTGTCCATTGCCATGGGAAACCCACAGGCTTGTTCCGTCAAAGAGGATGCTGCGTGCAAGAAGTCCCACGGAATTTGATAAATACGATGAAATTACGGAGCCATCGCTTGGTTTGATCTTAACGACATTACCGAGTTGGGTTAGGGCATAGATGTGTGTTCCATCAAACTCAATTCCTGTTCCATTCCCCAGCGCTCCAAGTGAAAAGGTTCCAAACGAGGAAACACCCGTAACTTGAATTCTAGTTACGCTATTTCCTGTGTTCGCCGTCCAAAGATAGTATCCATCAAATACAATCGCCACGGGCCCTACGCCTACATCGATGGTTTCTACGACTGAACCGTCGCTTGTACTTAACCTCGTCACACTATTTGATGCGGAGTTGGTTACCCAAACATCAGTACCGTCGAAAGCAATAGCGACGGGGTTGTTTCCTACTGAATAGGTACCTAAGTTACTGCCGTCGCTTGCACGGATCCTCGAAACGTTGTTGCTACCGAAGTTTGCTACCCAAATATTTGAACCGTCGTAAACAATTCCCCTGGGATTCAAACCTACGGGAAAGGTTCCTACTATCGAGCCATCGGTCGGGTCCAGTTTTGTAATGTTGTTTGAACCGGAATTTGCTGTCCAGATATGCTTGCCGTCAAAGGTAATTCCGTGTGGCGAGGTTCCGACCGGAAAAGTTCTCCATCTTCTCAGAACGTCCCATCGTTTTGATGCAAGAAGTGATGCATTTCTTTTTGGAGCGTCGATCAGATTCGGTGCCAGTTGTTCGGGGCCGACGGTGCCGAGTGCGATATTGGAACCATTTAGATTCGTGATGCCGGCGCCATTACCCGAGACGGTTCCGCCGCTAACGTTTGTTGCGTTTACAGCATAGTTCGCTTCGGCGGCTGAGGCTGACCGGCCCGCGTAGGGAACCATGTTCACCGGCTGTCGCGGGGAGAGGACATTGAACGCTCCGGTGCTATTCCCTGGCCGGATGGCGATCTCTAAGAAGCGAAGTCTGTTTTCGATGAGTATAAGTGCACCGGTCGGAACATTGACGGTGAAGACGCCATTGGTCACCTGAACGTCCTCAAACACAGTATCCGTACCGGTCGGCTGATCTATCGCTTCAAGCTGGGTGATGCGAATGTCGTAAAGTCCATTGGCCGGCGACCCGCCGTCATTGAGCTTGCCTTGATAGGTGAAAACATACGCCTGCCCTGACGAAGCAACGACGAAAATAGAAATCAGGATAATTAGAAATGCAAGTTTTTTCATTTTCTGATTCACCTCTCTTTGCAGATAGTTGCAGCGCCATTCGTGGAACAAACCAAATCCTTGAGCGCTTTCAGTTCGGCTTCCAATTGCTGTATCCGTTTTTGCTGGGCCTCGATCTGAGCCTGCTGCTCCTTGATGGCATTGACGGCAACAACGCCGATGCGGTCATATTTGACGCCCTCGACCGCGCCTTTTGAATTCGTTGTGGTCAGAAGAGGCTCGACGGCGGCGACCTCTTCGGCTACAAGGCCCATATCGGCCATTCCGCCGTTTATCCAGTTGAAAGCAACGGGCCGAAGCTTTCGAATCAGATCCAGCCCTGAGCCGAAGCTCGTGACGTTGCTCTTGTATTTGATCGACGATGAACATGTCGCGATCTGGCTGTTTGCGTTGCGGCAAAGCTGGGTCGATCCTGCCGGGCCTAATGTGGAGACATTGACGAAACCCGTGTCCGTTTCTACGTACAACGGCCATGCGACAAGCTGGCCGCTGTAAAAGCCGACGCTTGTGTTGTTTCGCATACCGATGAACGCCGTATCTATCGGGTTTCCGCCAGCGTCATTTCGAGCAAGGAATAGCCCGGCTGTGTTGGCTGCATCGGTCGGGAGCGGCTGACGAAGCCGAAGCCGCCCCTGAATATCAAGCGGGTAGCCCGGAGCGGTGGTGCCGATGCCGACATTTGTACTTGAGTTAGCGCCGTTCACGCCGTTTATTGACCCGAGAACGAGCGAATTACTTTGCGACACAAAAGACCGCGCGCCGATGGCAGACGCATTTGAGAGACTTCCGGTCGCAACGTCGGAAAAGGAGCCGATCAGCGTATTCAGTGAGCCGCCCGTGTTTGTTATGCCGGCGCTGTTGCCAATGAACGCATTCAGATTCCCGTTGGTATTGAACTCGCCGGCGGTAAAACCGAAAAAGGCATTTCCATATCCCTGAGTGTTCCGTCTGCCGGCCGAAGATCCAAGGAAAGAATTGAAGTACCCTACTGTGTTATCAAGGCCGGCCGACCAACCGAAGAATGCGTTCTCTTGACCATTTGAATTACGGCCGGCCGACCAACCGAAAAACGAATTCCGGTTAGAGTTGCTATTTAGTCCTGCCAACCCACCGAAAAACGAATTTTCGTCTCCAGTAGTATTCGATTGTCCGGCTGCGCCGCCGAAGAACGAGTTGGCGAGACCATCCGTGTTGGAAAGCCCCGCCCCTCTTCCAAAGAACGAATTTCCCCAACCAACTGTATTGGCCTTGCCGGCTTGGTTTCCGAAGAAGGAATTGTCGTGTCCCGAGCTTGTAGATTGACCGGCTTCGGTTCCGAAGAACGAATTCGAGAATCCAGTCGTGATCTGCGTTCCGGACTGAAAGCCAAAGTAAAGCCCACCCACTTCCGGAACCGATGCAGCAACGATCCGATTGCCGCCGAGATTGATTTGGGTTCCTGCGTTTAATATTGTCGCCGTACCTGTACCGCTGATATTGAAGTTGCTGGTGCTTTGTTGCGTAGTTGAGTTCTGGATGTAGTTTCCGCTTCCGGCGGGAAGATTCGCATTCAGTGTGCCGTTGACCGTAACGTCCCCTGAAAAAAGCCCGTTTCCGACGACGTGGAGTCTCTGGGACGGGTTCGTCGTACCGATCCCTACATTCGTATCAGCTTTCGCACCGTTTATACCGCTTATGCTCCCGAGCACAATTGAATTGCTCTGAGAGACAATCGAGCGATATCCAATGGCGGTGGAATTTGCGATTTCCGGTGATGCTACCTGAGTGAGTGCACCAAGCGACGAATTTCCTTGACCGGACTGTGCCGTTCCGCCCGAACCTGCCCCGACAAAGGTATTGAAAATGCCTGTCGTGTTATCCGCACCCGAACCTGCCCCTACAAAAGTATTTTGGCTGCTGCTTTCTGCTGAAACTTCGCCCGCACTGTCACCAATAAAAGTATTCCCCAATCCCGAGATAGTTGAACCCGCCAACCTACCGACGTAGAGGCTCGAAGAGCCAATGCGCAGGATCGGAGACGAGCCAAGGTCGAACCGTGTTTCTGCCTTAACAATGTTTCCAGCTATCGTCCCGCCGGCTCTGCCATCCCCGCTAATGTTGAAATTGCTAGTCGCCTGCTGATCGGTCTGATTGAATATCACGCTGTTGCCCAGCCGTGCCTGCGGAACTGTTCCTGTCGTCAAAGCTCCCGCGTTGAGATTCGTAAGACTTGAGCCGTTTCCTGTAAGCGAGCCGGAGAATTGAAGTGTTCCATCGAATAGGGTATTCCCGACTACATGAAGTCGAGCCGTCGGTGCAGTAGTGCCGATGCCGACGTTCGGGGTCAGTGTGGCATTGTTCTGACCTGCAACTCCGCCGATCACGACCGTATTGGAGTTCGGTGCATAAGCAAATGCACCAATTGCGGTCGAGTCGTTGGTCGATGTCTCTCCGGTAGCGAGATATCCGAAAAAGCTGTTGTTGGAACCATTCGTTACGAACCTACCCGCACTTGCACCAAAGATCGAGTTTGACGAGCCGGATGTAATATTGCCCCCCGACGAGGCGCCGATGGCGGTATTAAAGTTCCCGTTGTTAATGTTCCAGCCGGAACGCCAACCAATGTAGGTGTTCCATGTCCCGCCATTGTTGTTCCGGCCACTGTTCATTCCAAAGAAGGAATTGAACTGGCTGTTGGAGGTGTTTGTCAGCCCGGCTCCGAATCCTACGAGCGAGTTATCCGTGCCCACATTCGGCGAGCCCGATGAGATTCCGAGTGCTAGATTGCCGGCGAGTTGATTAAGGAACGGTTGCCCGGAGAGTCGATAACCATTGTTTGAATCGACATCTGATGCCAGAAATAGGTTTGCACGGCCGGTTCCGCTGATGTTGAAGTTACTAGCGGCCTGTGGTTGAAGCGAGGCCGTGTTCTGAATGTAGTTCCCGCTATTCGCGGTCGGTGGACGGGCATCCGAAAGCCTCGGGTCATTTGTCTGAACAAGTGCCGAAGCGGGGATACCACCAACAGCGTCCGCATTCGCCGCGGAATCCGCGAACTGCGCCCTGATCGTCTGAATCGAAAAAGGCGTCGAAGTAATAGGACTCCGTGGCGAAAGCAATGTGTAAGCACCCGTGCTTGTGCCTACACGGACCTCGATCTCAAGCCACCGTGCCCCGGCGGCGCTAAATTGGTTACCAAAGTCGAGCGAGACCGTGAACACGCCGGCTGAGACAATGACGTCATCGAGGAGAATCTCCGTTCCAAGCTGCGTTCCGCCGCTTTGGGCATCATAGAGACGAAACTTAAGATCATGCGGTCCGTTTGCGTCGGCTCCGCCGGAAGAGAGTTTTCCCTGGTAGCTTATCGCGGTCTGCTGAGCGAACGCAGATAGAGAAAAGATTAGAAATCCAAAGAACAATAGCGTAGGTCGGAGCAAATTCATTGCAAAGGTCCTCCACTTGAACGAAAATGTGTCTAGCCGGCCGGTAACTGGATTGGTTAGGCTTGACGATTAAGGAATGAACTGACGGAAAATATACTTTCCCGCACATTGGAAAATCCTGTAAAATCACGGAAAAGTTTGGAAAAGTTCGGAAAAATGGTAACAGGCGACCAAGATGACGGTGTTTACGAGGTCGAAGATCTTTTGATCTCGGCACCTCGCCGAAGCCTGACTCGGAACGGGGAACGAATCGATCTGACGCCTCGTGTTTTCGACCTGCTTTTAATGTTGGTCAAGAACGCCGGTGAGATCGTTACGAAGGACGAATTGCTGGAGACGGTCTGGGCCGATGCGGTGGTCGAGGAAGGTAATGTTAGTCGCACGGTCTCGACGCTCCGACGAAAACTTGGAAGGGACGCGAGTGGCAGAGATTTTATCGAGACCGTACCGAAACACGGTTATCGCTTTATCGCTCCTGTCCGCCGTCGGCCTGAGATCACATCGACGATCGACACGTCAACAGAGGTCGCATTTCCGGTCGGATCAAGACACACAGGGCTCACATGGCTATTTGCGGGAGCTTTCGCCATTGGATTGGTGGCGCTGATAGCCGCGATCATCATTGCCAATCGTTCTGCCGCATCGACGACCCCCCCCACCAAGAACGTTCTTTCCAGGCTTACCATCAGTCAGGAACCCGAGATGATCCCAACGTATGCTGCGGACGGGCGGATACGATTTGCACGCGTTATCGAAGGAACTTCGACCAGTTATGTGATGAACGAGGACGGTACGGCCGCGGAGCCGGAATCCTCGATCGCCGGCTTGCAAGTTGGGCTCTGGTCGCCGGACGGTAAGAAGGTGCTGTTTCGACGGCAGGGAGCCGCCGGCGTTTTCCTGGCCAATGCAGATGGTTCGGAAGATGTGAAGCTCTCGTTTGATGCAGGCAACTCGGCATGGTCGGCGGATAGCCGGCGGATAGTTTTTCAAGCTCGGGCTATTGGATCCGATGGCCGGCAGAATTTTGATATCTTTGTTTATACGGTTGAGACAGGTGCCGTCGATATCCTTGTGAGGCACGACGCATTTGACGGAGATCCATCGTTTTCGCCAGACGGAGAAAGCATACTTTTCGTTAGCGACCGTGACGGCAACATCGAAATATACCGGAAGCATCTCACAGACGAAACCATCACTCGGTTGACCGAGAACCCGGGACATGATTCTTATCCCAGTTTCTCGCCGGACGGAACACTGATCGTATTCAATTCTGACCGCGAAGGCGAAAATACTGATGTTTATGCAATGCGTCCAGACGGGACCGGGGTACGTAAGATAACCGATCTGCCGAGTACGGAGTCGGTCGGTTCATCACCATGGTCACCCGACGGCACAAAACTGCTGGTCGTTTCAAACGCTGGCGGCGCCGAGAATATCTACGCTTTGGATTTCGACCCGTTTGTCGCGAATCCGATCGTTGGGACGTCGGGACCTGCTTTCGACGCTGATGTTTCCGGCAACGGGTCGATGGTTTACTTTCGCGGAAATCCGGCTACCGGAGGTGTGTTGAGGCTTCTCGAAAACGGCGATAGGAGCGATCGCAAGATCGCTGTTATCTCGAAAGGAACAGGACAGCCGAGCTTTTCGCCGGATGGTTCGATGATAGCCTTCACCGATTATGTCGGAGGGAACACGGAAGTATTCACGATGAAGGTTGACGGCTCGGAGCGAAAGAACGTGACAGCCGACCCCGCTGCGGACCAAATGCCTTCGTGGTCGCCCGATGGTAGGCGGATCGTTTTTTCATCTAACCGCGGAGGCGATCTGCAGCGGTTTGAAGTTTGGACGGTGAACTTGGATGGAAAGGAACCCAAGGTGCTTTATCGCGATGCGGGCTCATCTGTGGATCCAGTTTTTGCAAACGATGAACGGCTCCTTTTTTCAAACGACCTTCCAAACGGACGCACTGGTAACTTCGAGATTTTTAGCCTGGATCTGGCTTCAAAGACTTTGACAAGAGCAACGAGCCGCAAACGTTATGATGTTGCCCCCGCAGTTTCGCCCGACGGTAGTCACATCGCTTTCGTCTCGAACTCCGACGGCAACTCGGAGATATACTTGATGAAGTCCGACGGTTCGGATCTTATCAGACTAACCCGTGAAAAAGGCGACGATATCGCTCCGACCTGGTCGGCAGATGGCAGCAAGATAGTGTTTTCAAGCAACAGAAACGGAGAGTATTTGCTATACGAGGTCGCGGTTCCGTTCCGTTAGTTCTTTCCGATTCCGGGGGCTAAACGCCGCTGAATCTCCGGCTGACTGGGTTTTTCAAGGCATTCGCCGCGTTCCTCGTGGGTATTTGTCGACAGCTAGAGATCAACCGGAAAAAACGCGAGTCGTTCAACGATTTCGATGAAAGCGTGACAGGTCTCCTCAGCACCCCGCGGTAGTGAATGTGCGAAGTTTTACGTCAAGCCCGCTGACGACGACCTTCGCGACACGGCGGCCGCACCGGTCGATCTTTTCGCCTTCAAGCGTGATCTGCTTTCCGAGGATCAGACGGGAAAGGTTATGCTTTGGGCGGTTAGCGAAGTCTTGCCCGCGTTCGGCTGCGTCTATCCCGGCGAGCCTCACCTTGATTTGCCGTTTAAATTCATCGAGCACGGTTATCGAATAAACATCGGAGACCCCGGTGACCTTGTAACCTTGCCCGAGAGCGGTCCCGGCGAAGAACAGGACGGCGGCGGCGAGAACGTGACAAAACCTTACATTCAGACTTGTGCCTTTCTTCTTCAAAAGAGCGGAAGAAGCGAGAAAAATAAAGCGACAGGGTTGTAAACGAGGTTGTAAACGATAAGTGGGTAATTAAACCCGCCATGCTTTGTGCCCCTAAGTCCTGGCAATATGACCTTTATAATGGTGGTCCCGGCTGGATTCGAACCAGCGGCCTTCCGCTTAGGAGGCGGACGCTCTATCCAACTGAGCTACGGGACCCAAGGGCACGGATGAATTGTGGGATGCCTGCCCCTGATGTGTCAAGTTTCGCTAATTCTTCAGAGCTATTTCGAGCGCTCTGTCCCGGCGGGAGACCAGATCATCAAGCGTGGTTGTAATTCTAATGTCCGGGATCAGTCCTTTACCCGGAGCGAAGCTCTTCGTTCCGGTATAGCTCCGGTAAACAGGGATCCGAACCCTGATCTTTGAATTCGGCAATTTCAGGAAAAGGATTATCCCGGCGGTCGGGCCTTCGGAGCTGCCGCCAGTCTCCTCGCCTACGAGCCTGATCGGCCGCAGATCTTTCAGACGCGACATCAGAACTACCACACCCGAAGCATTGTACGCGCTGGTGAGAAAAGTCACCCTGCCGTCAAAAGCATTCGGCAACGGCTGTAGTTCGATAGGAGAGGCGGCCTCTTCAAACAGCAAGTCCGAGTTCTTGCTCCAGCCCGCGGGAGCGACGTCAAACACGCTCCTATCCCAGGTTTCCAGATAAGGACGGAGTCGTTCAGGCACTGACAGCGTTTTAATCGCCGAACGGCTCCTGAACGCAACGGGTTCTGGTAATATAAATCGGCCGAGTGCGACGCCAACATCATCCGAACCGCCGCCATTCTCTCGCAGATCGACGATCAAATGCTGAACTCGCCGTTCGCGGATCTGTTCAAATATCGGCGAAAACACTTTGTAAGGATCCATCGGCGTCCGGTAGTTGATGAATGTTGCTACACGAAGATATGCGACTTCATCCGCTATCCGAAATTCAACGGCACTCGGATCTGAAAAGTTATTTATTCGCTTTTCCGTAGCAAGGTTTCTCCATTTTCTGTATGTGATCAACGAAGCGTTCAGTTTTTCAGCCTTCCCGCCGGGCCGTTTTAATTCAAGTGCAACCGGGGGGCCGAATCCGTACCGAAGTGGATAAAAGTGATCGAGGTCCGACCCCAGCAGGTCAGAGTCCTCGGCAAGTTTGAAGGGACGTACATGGTCTGTGTAACCATCGACCGAAACGTATTCTGAAAATTCATCGATGAGTTCCGAGGCTTTCTTTCCGTTGATCTTCACGACCTCGGTGCCGCGCTCGATGGTTGCCTGCTCCCGGTCAAACTCACGCACGAACATCCGTCCTTCGATCACGGCGAATCGGAACGGAAGATGGCTCGGATTGTCTTCGCGATACTTTGATAGCTGAGGTGAGAGTTCGGCCTTCGTGTGGTCGCACCGGATCGCGGCAAGATACCGGGACGCGGCCAGATATAGCTCCAACTCCGTGCCGCCAGTTCGTTCGAGACGTCGAAGCCCGTCAAGAGCCTTTGCCCGATCGACTTTGGTATCGTACCGGTCGAGCCCCGGATGAATAGACTCTAGTGCGTCGAGCATCAGACGTACGTCGGCCGCGATCTGAGCGCCGTCCAATTTTGCCGGGACGTGTAAGGGTTGAGCGAAGGAAGATGAAGCGGCGAAAAAAATAATGAATGATGCGGCCAGAAGCGATCTCATAAAACGTCCTCCACGTGATCAAACCGGATGACTAGCGTTTTCGCTTCAGGCCGCACTCAAGATTCAACACTCTAACTTTGATATCGAATCAGCGAACGGACGTCCTTGCCTTCGAACTTGCTCCGGCCGCCAAGGAAGTCGAGTTCGACGGCGAAATGAAGCCCGGCGACGATGCCGCCCATTCCCTCGACCAGGTCCACGACCGCCTTTGCCGTTCCGCCCGTGGCGAGCAGGTCATCGACGATCAGAACCCGGTGGCCTTCGCCGACCGCATCTCGGTGCATTTCGAGCGTGTCTTGCCCGTACTCCAGGTCATACGAGACCGAAACAGTATCCGCCGGCAGCTTCTTCGGTTTGCGGACCGGAACGAAACCCGCGCCTATCTGGTAGGCGATCGGCGTCGCGAAAATGAACCCGCGAGATTCGATTCCGATAACGGTATCGATGTCCAGCCCGCGGCATTGCTCGACCATTGCGTCTATTGCCTGCTCAAGCCCGCCGGCGTCCTTTAGCAGCGTCGTTATGTCATAAAAATTGATGCCCGGTTTCGGAAAATCGGGCACCTCGCGAATCAATTTCTTAAGGTTGTCCATATGATGAAAAATAACTATTGTTCGATCCTAAATGTCGAAAATATATCGTCAGTCTCCTCTACGAGTTCTTCTATTTCTGCAACCCGTGAATACGCCGGGCCGGCCGCAAGGTCGTGTTTGAAGCCTTCCACCGCCTTGTCCGGCCCTTGGGCAAACGCCTCCACGCGGCCGTCCTCAAGGTTGCGGACATAGCCCTTGACCTGATGCTTCGCTGCCGACCGCTGTGCAAAATAGCGATAGCCGACACCCTGAACGATACCGCTGATCAAAAACCTGCGTGCGATCATCTCCATTCTGCGGATCAGCCGAGAGCCTCGAGGCATTCCGCGAGCGGTCGCTTCCGGCACGTGAATATATGCGAACCGCCGAGGTTGCGTTCGACCTCTCCGGCCGAGCGAAGTTCCTCGGCCAACGCCACGAAGTCCTTCGGCTCATCCGTTTCGAACGAGAACAGATACTCGTACTCGCCAAAGCCCAGACCGTGCGTCAAGTGTATCTTTATGTTCGGGAAACGGCGGCCGACCATCATACCGTCCTCTATCATTGCCTCGCGTTCCTCGGCCGGCTTTTCATACCATTCCCGACCATTCGCGCACGGGTAGAAGAAATGGTAGGCCTTTTCGCCGGCGTTCACATGAAACCGATCCTCGGTGCTTTCGCTGACAAAGACTCGCTTTTTTGTTACGCCCAAGTAAGCGGCAGCGGTTATCAGATGGCTTCCGAGCCCCGTGCGGTTCATCCTTGCGGTCATTTCCTGAAGCCGGTCCATGGAGCGGCCTATCCGCCAGAACATCAGGTCGGCTCTTGAATCGAACCCGACCAAGGAATACGGAAAAACGAGAAAATCGTCTCTGAAATCATCAAAGACCGAGATGAACTCCTGCGAAAGTTCACTTTTTCTGCCGCCGTCAAGCTTCCTCCACTCCGCATCGGCCTTCAGGAAAAGAAAGCTGACGAACTGCTTTTCTACCTGTGCCGAGGCCCGCGTTTCGACAGGGTCGTCAACAAGCCGAAGCCCGCTTTGTTCGGCCGCGTCACGCTGTTTGTTGACCAATTCTATCGGCACGTTCGCTTTTCCCTCCCGGACTTCGACAATTTTGCCAAGTTTGCCGGGCATTGTCCAAAGCGTGCGGCCACCGGGATTTACATCTCGTTGATTTAGTGCCAGAATTGCCCTGTGCGAAAGTGTGTCCTTGCAGCACTGATGATCATCTTTGGCGTTTCGGCGGCCAACGCCCAGCAGCGTCCGCTGATCACGGACGACATCGACATCACGCCGCAGGGGGCTCTCGAGATCGGGGTCGGAGTCGATTTCATTCAGAACGCGAAGTTCCCGCTTTCGGGCCTCAAGGGCGACCTCACCCGCGTTGGCGACGTTCGCATCCGGCAAGGCCTTGCCCCGAACGTTGAGATCCAGATCGAGGGTACGATCCAAAATTATCTTGCGATCAACTCGGCATCGAATCCATCGCCGATCCCGCTCAACGTTACCGGAAACTCGACGAACGACTTCAGCGATTTCACCATCTCGGCCAAGATAAAGCTGCTCAACGAAACCAAGTACCTTCCCGCGATCGGTACGAAGTTCGGCTTTCAAATGCCGAATACCGACCAGGCCCGCGGCATCGGCACCAACCAGATCAACATATTTTCAAAGATCATCGCGCAGAAGAAGTTCGGCAAGCGGGCCGGCCGCGATCCGCTTGTTAACCTCTACGGTAATGTCGGGCTTGGCATTATGAATGCCCCGCTCAACACATTTACACAGAATGATGTCTTTCTTTACGGTTTGGCGGGAATTGTGCGCGTCAATGACCGGATCAACCTCGTCGCCGAGATCAATGGCCGGGAAAATACGCGTAGCGGTAATGCACCTTTAGGGACGGAAAGCGTCGGCGAATTTCGCGTCGGAACGCAGATACGGGCCTCGGGCTTGCGGTTCGATACCGCCGCTATCTTCGGCCTCACCCGCTTCAGCCCGCGAACGGGCGTCACCTTTGGCGTCACCTACGAATCGCCCGCGTTCATCCCGATCGCTAAATAGTCCGTATATTTATCGGCCCGTTTCCCTTCCCAAGGCCCGGAGCGGTCCGGATAGCCTCGTTGACGAACGCCTTCGCGACAGTAACCGCCTCTACCAACTCTTTTCCAAGCGCCAGATTCGCCGCAATTGCCGACGAAAGTATACAGCCCGTGCCGTGGGTCGAGGTCGTTTCAATATACTCGCCCATGATCTCGTGCCGGACGCCGTTGATGAACAGATGATCGACCGCGACTGCGGGATCCGAGCCCGGAATGCGGTGGCCGCCTTTTATCAGCACACAGCGAGCACCAAGTTCTCGCATCACCTCGGCGGCTCGATCGAGGTCGTCATCGGCTTCGATCGCAATTCCCGCGATCCGCTCCGCCTCGGCAAGGTTCGGTGTTACGACCGCCGCCATCGGAAAAAGTCGCCGCGTCAGCGATCGAAGTGCGGCATCGTCGATCAGGTCAAATCCGGAGGTCGAACGTACCACCGGATCGACCACCAACGGGACATCCGGTATCGTTCCAAGAAGCCTTGCAACCGCTTCTATCACCTCGGCCGAAGGAAGCATTCCCGTCTTGACCGCTCCAAGCGAATAATCGTCCAGTATCGGCGTTATCTGCCGCTCGACCACCTCACCAGATTGATTTTCCGAACCGAAAACGCCTTGCGTGTTTTGATAGGTTACCGACGTCACAGCGGCCGCCGGAAAGCATCCGAACGCGGCAAATGCCCGGACATCGGCGAGAATTCCCGCCCCGCCTGAAGGGTCAAGCCCGGCGATGCTCAAACAGACTTTCTGAGGTTCTTTCATTGAATTGTCAGTTCGCCCGAGCCGCAAATTCCCTGATCCTTTCAGGTGTGCTCAAAGCTCGTATCGCGGCAACTCCCGCGGCTTTTGTCGCCAGCACTGCGGCGATGTTATCCAACGATATTCCGCCGAGAGCGATCACCGGGAAACCGTCGAATTTCTCAACGGCCGCTCGGAGTTTCTCGATCCCGGTCGGTTCGCCTTTTCCCGGCGATGCAAAAACGGGGCTGAATGTTGCGAAGTCCGCCCCGCCCCTCTGTGCCGCCAGCAGTTCGTCATCGTCGTGGCAGGAAACGCCGATCAAGAATTCAGGACCGAATGACCTTCGTACCGCGTCCGCCGGAAGTCCGTTTGCCGGCAAATGCACGCCGGCCGCTCCGGCTGCCGCCGCAACATCCGGCCGCCCGTTCACGATCACGCCGAGCCCGCTTCCCGTCGTTGCTGAAACGACCGAACTCGTCAATTCGAAAAGCGACCTCGCAGAAAGCCGCTTTTCGCGTATCTGAAAAAGCCCAACGCCGGACTCCGCAGCGGCAACCGCATTCGCTCGTATCCGGGCAAGCTGCTCGCCAAAGTTTGAGGCCTCCGCAAGCCCTTCTGTTATCGGGTAAATTATCGGCCCGGAAAGCATATCTAGTTTTCCGGTTTGGGCGGCTTGCCCTGAAGCAAAGCGACGCTTTGGCGAAAGTGGACGATCTCCCAAAACGCGATGAAGAGATTCAACACGCCAAGACCGGTCACTCCACCGCGAACCCAGTTCGAAGCGACGGTTCGCTGAAGCACAGGATAGCCAGTCACATCTGTCAGGTACACGAGGAGATAATTCTCACTCCACAGCCCGAACATCGTGTCCCATGGCGCAAGAATGAGATACACCCCGAGCAAGAGGCATAGTGTGATAAAAAAAATGACGGTCAGTCTCTCGACCATACCGTCAAAGTATAACCCCGGGAAACGTGACAAACAACCGAATCAGGCAGCGACGGACATCCGCTCAAGCCGCTGTGAGACGTCGCGAAAACCGACATTCTCGATATAGACTTTCTCGAAGAACGCGGCCGCAGTTCGCGTATCGCCATCGCTTTCGCATGAGTGTGCGTATTCGTACCAGAGCCCTTGCTGTTCCTCCGGCGAGAGCCCTTTTACCTCAAGCGCCCGCTCATACCACGTGCGTGCCAGGTGCGGCTTGCCTATGCTCATAAAGCAATGCCCCAGCATATTCGCACACGAATAGAAGCGCCGGGTCCCGTCATTCGGCCCGACCAAGCCGGCGGCGTCCTGAAATTCGCGGATCGCATCTTCGGCAAGGCCCATTTCCTGATAGGCGATCGCCGTGTTGTAGTGAGTTTCAAAATCGGCCGAGCTGTCCTGGTCGGTCGGGTCGAGCCCAAGATCCATGAAAAGGTCATCCATCTCAGAACCTAGAAAAGGTGATTCGGACGACTCTGCCGTTGGCGAGTCTTCACCGGCCGATCCCGCTGGCGCTTTCGCTCCGGCCAAACCTGACCGCTTGATCGTCTCAAGCAGTTCTTCGACCTCGGGCCTTGGCCCAAATTCTTTTCTCAGGTCTTCAGCGGCGCTCAACGCAAGGTCGTTGTAACCGCTGTCCAGATAAAATTTGATGCTGTCGATCTCGCGAGGCAATCGATCCAGAGCTTCGCCGGTGAGTTCGCCGTTGGTGTAGCCTGCTCCGTTCGTCTGAACTTCGGAGGTTATTTCCGACCCGGCGATTTCGGTCGCAGATCCATTGGTTTCAAAACCGAACGAGGCCTGAGCAGTTTCGGCAGCGGGCTGCGAACCATTCGAGGTCTCGGCCGGCATGCCGAAAAATCGTGCGTCGAACGAATTCGAGAATGTATTCGAATCCTCAAATCCGTGTAGCTCGTTGATCTCCGCAAGCCGCTGTGCGAGGTAAACCTCGTTCGGGCAAAGCATCGTCAACTGCATCAGCGCCGACCGCTCGTCTTCGACCACTTCCGCCTCTCGAGCTGCCGAGGCAAGCAGTTTGAGCAGCTCCGTATAACGCTTTTCGTCCTTTTGCCATGATGCGACCGAGACATCGAGGCGCAGTAGGTCAAGGTTCATCGGGACACGCTCACGAAGGCGCTCGACATGGTAGGCGAGTTCGTCGACCCTCGAATCACTGAAGAGATGCTCTGATGCTGCAACAAGCGTCCTGATCGCCGCTTGATCTTCCTCGTTCTCAAAGTAGTGTGTCGAAAGTTCGAGCAAGAGCGGGTAGCTGGAAGGCTCCGCCGCAACTATTTGATTAAGTGTTGCTTCTGCCTCGTCCGCGCTACCATGGGCCAATTCGCATTCAAATAGTATCTTGCCGATCTCGGGATCGCCGGGCTTTTCGCTGTGGATGCCTGCGACCATCTCGCGGGCTTCCGCACCGCAGCCCTGCTCATTTTTGAATCCAACCATTGCTCGCAGAGCTACCCCCGAAAACCGGTCCGCTGCAATGGCACGCCTGAAGGCGTTCTCAGCTTCATCCGCCCTGCCGGCTCGCTTATGCCGCTCACCGACCTCGACAAAGGCCGCAACTGCTTCCGCAGCATCACCTTCACCAAGATAGGTCTCACCAATATGTTCCAGGACGTCAGTATTCTTGGCGTCTAAAGACGCGATCTGCTTCCAGATCGCAAGGGCCTCGACCTTACGCCCGTTCTTTTCGTAATCCTCAGCAAGGGTTACGTAATGCGACTTTGCCTCAACTACGGAACCCTTTTGCCGGTAAAGCTCGGCCAACTGCGCCGACATGTCGGGTGTCAGCGGCGCGATCCGGCTCATTTTGTTGTAAACCGCTATCGCCTTTGCAGCAAACCCCTGGCCGCTGTAATGGTCGGCAACGTTGCGGAAGCACTTAAGAGCGGAGTCCTTGTCGTTGTCCTTTACATAAAGATCTCCAAGCATGTTAAGAGTTACGACGTCCGCCGGGTCGTGCGACGTAACTCTTCGATATTCACCAATTGCCGCGCGGAGTTTGCCCTGTGAGAGATACTTTTCCGCATTTCGCATTGCGAGTTTCTTATCGAAAGCCATTATTTTGCCTGAGAAGTGAATTTCGTTCGTATCCCGAATGGTGAGAAAAACGGGAGTCGTGCCCGCATTGCCAGGTGGGCAGGAGAAGGCTCGCCTTCATATAGCACTTTACAGACTGTGCAAATTTGTGTCAATCATTTTTTGACATTTTTTGTAATTGTTAAACCGCCCCGAAGGCTTTTCGGAAGCTTTTGATTTTTGCGTGTTTAGGATTTAGGCTAACGTTTCGCTTGTCGGTGTCTATCATGAGTGATGTAAGTGCAGTCATACTTGCCGGCGGAAAGGGCACGCGTCTGCGGCCTCTTACCGTTTTTACGCCAAAGCCGATCGTGCCGATGATGAACCGGCCGTTCATCGCGTTTCAGCTCGAAATGCTTGCGGCGGCCGGCGTCGAAAAGGCCGTCCTTTCGCTCAGCTATCAGCCGAACAAGATCGAGGATGCGATCGGCGACGGTTCGCAGTATCGCTCAAAGGTCAGGTTTGTGACCGAGCCGAATCCGCTCGGTACAGGCGGTGCGTTTCGTTATGCGGCGGACGAGACCTCGCAGACCTTCGTCGTCCTAAATGGTGACATACTTACGGATATCGATCTTGCGAAGGTGCTCGAGCAGCATCGCTCGGCCAAGGCGGACGCCACCATCGTGCTCGTAGAGGTCGAAGATCCAACCCGCTACGGCCTTGTCGAAACCGACGGCGATGGCCGCGTCGAACGCTTCCTCGAAAAGCCGAAGGCCGAGGACGTCCCGAATCTCCGTTCGCGGAACATCAACGCCGGGATCTACATACTCGAACGGTCCGTGCTTGATCTTATCCCGCACGGCGAGCACTCTTCTTTTGAGTTTAATATCTTCCCGACAATGCTCGAGAAAGGCCTGAATTTCCGATCATTCTTGCTCCGAAACGGCTATTGGCGAGACATCGGCAATCCTTCAAGCTATCTGCAGGCACATATGGACTTTTTGGCCGGAAAGGTCGGACTCAGCCTTCCTAAGACCGATTCGCAAAGCGAGATCGCGACCGCCGCATCGGTCGATGGTGTTTCGCTCATCGGCGAGGGCTGCGTGATAAAGCCGAATGCTACCGTGCGAAATTCGGTCCTCGGCCCAGGGGTGATGCTCGAAGAGAAAGCCGTTGTCGAGAACTCGGTGATCTGGGCACATACGCGGATCGCCGCCGGTGCCGCAGTTCACGGCTCGGTCGTCGGGCGAAGTTCGTTCATCGGCAGAAGCAGTTCGATCACCGACGGTACCGTGCTCGGTGACAAGGCCACGATACCGGACTACTCGATCACCTAGAAACTCTCGAAATGCCCGAATTACCAGAGGTCCAACTCGTCGCCAGCCATCTCGACCTGCTCGTCCGCGGCCGGCGGATCCAGCAAGCGATGCTTCACCGCCCGAGGCTCGCACCCGCTTTTGCTCCCGAGGATTTCAACGCCCATCTCGCGAATGCCCGGATCCGGTCGGTCAGCCGACGCGGCAAACACATACTCTTCGATCTTGAGAATGAGCGCACACTTGTCGTCCATCTCCGGATGAGCGGCCGTTTCTCCATCGCCCCCGCGGGCGGCAAGCCGCCGCGTTTCACCCATGCCCAGTTCGAACTTGGCGGCGAGACGCTCCATTTCAGCGATCAGCGGCACTTCGGTTTCATGAACATCGTCCGGAGCGACGAACTCAACGCCGCTAAGGAGCTTTGCAAACTTGCTCCGGAACCTTTTGGCGAGGATTTCTCGACCGATTATCTTCGCTCGAAATTGAAGGCGTCGTCGCGGCCAGTTAAAGAGTTCTTGCTCGACCAGACCAAGGTCTGCGGGCTCGGCAATATCTACGCTGCCGAGGCGTTGTTCGAATCCGGCATCGATCCGCGAAAGCGTGCCGACCGGCTCACAAAGCCAAAGGCCGAGCTACTGCACACGGCGATAATCGCCGTGCTCGAACGCGCCGTCGAGTCTAGCCGAGCGGTCCCGGTCGAACCCACAAACATCGGCGGAAATTTTTACGGCGAGCAGGATTCGCCTGATTGGCGCGTTTACGGCCGCGAGGGCGAGGAATGCCCTGCCTGCGGTGAGAGCATCATTAGAATAAAGCAGGCAGGCCGCTCGACATTCTTTTGCCGGAGGTGCCAACGCTGAAACCTTGACACTTGGCCGCCGAAGTCGCATTATCAGGGTTACACCCGTGGTGAGTTATTGCGACTTGCGACCACGTTAAATAATCTGCTAAACAGCCTGTGACAATCGATCCGGAATCTGAGGTCTCGCTGTTTGGCGAGGCCTTTTTAGTTATGAAAGATTTTCGTGAATTACTTGCCTCGGACAGCGTTTTCGTTTTTGATGGGGCGGTCGGCACCCGGCTTTACGACAAGGGCGTTTACATCAACCGCAGCTACGACGAGCTCAACCTGACCGCTCCCGACCTCGTCCGCGAGGTCCACGCCGAATACGTAAAGGCCGGGGCCGATGTCATCGAAACGAATTCGTTTGGTGCGACTCGGCACAAGCTCCAGCAGTATGGCCTCGAATCGCGGCTCCGCGAAATCAACATCGCTGCCGCACGCCTTGCCCGCGAGGCGGCCGGCGAAAAGGCGTTCGTTGCCGGAGCGATCGGCCCGCTCGGGCTTCGAATAGAGCCCTTCGGCCCGACCTCTTTCGAAGAGGCCCGCGAATTGTTTCGCGAGCAGGCAGAGGCTCTGCTCGAAGGCGGCGTCGATCTCTTTATTCTTGAGACCTTCTCGGAACTCCCGGTCATCGAACAAGCGATCCGTGCCGTAAAAGAGATCTGCGATCTGCCGATCGTCGCCCAGATGACGATCCAGGACCACGGCAAGACGACGTTCGGGACAGCACCCGAGACGTTCACCGCCGAGCTCGAGAAACTCGGCGTTGACGTCATCGGCCTCAACTGCGGCATGGGCCCGACTCACGTATTGTCTGCTCTCGAAAAGATGCGGGCCGTCACCGAACTTCCGCTCTCGGCACAGCCGAACGCCGGGCTTCCCCGCGACGTTCAGGGCCGCCAGTTCTACATGGGCTCGCCCGAATACATGGCGACCTTTGCCAAGCGCTTCGTCCAGGCCGGTGCGAAGTTCGTCGGCGGCTGCTGCGGCACAACGCCGACGCACATCAAGCTGATCGCCGACGCTATTCGCTCGATCAGCCCGCGGCAGCTTCACCAGGCGGCTGCCATAAAGCACGCAAGCGTCACCGAACTCAAACCAGAGGATGTTTCGGTCGTCGCACCGGAGGAACGCTCCCGTTGGTCGGCAAAGATCGCCCGGGGCGAGTTCGTCACCTCGGTCGAAGTTCTGCCGCCGAAGGGCTGCGACGCTCAGGCGACGCTCGATTCGATCCGCCTGCTGAAAGAGGCCGGTGTTGACGCGGTGAACATCCCCGACGGCCCGCGGGCGCAGACGCGGATGTCTGCCCAGGCGACCGCCGTCCTTGTCGAACGCGAGATCGGCATCGAGGCCGTGCTCCACTATTGCTGCCGCGACCGAAACCTGCTCGGGATGATGTCGGACCTTCTCGGTGCTGCCGCTCTCGACCTTCACAACCTGCTCCTGATCACCGGCGACCCGCCGAAAATGGGGCCGTATCCGGACGCAACCGCGGTTTTTGACATCGACGCCATCGGCCTGACCAACATGGTCAATAAGCTCAACCACGGGCTCGACATCGGCAATAACCCGATCGGCAAACCTACGGCCTTTTCGATCGGCGTTGGTGTAAATCCCGGCGCGGTGAACCTCGATGAGGAAATTCGCCGTTTTGAATGGAAGGTCGAGGCCGGAGCCGAATATGCCATCACGCAGCCTGTCTTTGACACCGAGCAGCTTCGGTCGTTCATCGACCGCATTTCTCACGTCAAGATACCGATCGTCGCCGGCATCTGGCCACTTGTTAGCTTCCGAAATGCGGAGTTCCTGCATAACGAAGTGCCGGGAGTGAACGTCACGCCCGAGATCCTTGAGCGGATGAGGGTCGCTTCGGAGAAAGGAAAGGACGAGGCCCGCGAGGAAGGCATCAAGATCGCCCGAGAGTCGCTGCTTGAGGTGCGGGATGTGATCGCCGGCGTGCAGGTCTCGGCCCCGTTCGGGAACGTGAAATATGCCCTGCAGGTCTTCGATGCGCTTGACGAATTTAAGGCGGCCGGTTCGGCGAAGCTATAGGCTCACGGGACGAGGACGATCTTGCCGAGGCTCTTGCCTTCGATCACTTCGCGGTGTGCCGCCGCGGCATCGCCGAGCGCAAACGTCTCACTGATTACCGGAGCGACGACACCGCTCTGCAGGCCGTCTTCGATCGCCCGGTGGATCTCCGCCATCTCATGCGGAGCCGCGTTGAAGAGGGACATCCCAAGGATCGTCGCCTCTTTGGTCATCGCGAGTCGCGGCGTAAATTCAAGGCTCCCGCGGCTGCCGATAACGACGATCCGGCCGAACTTTGCCAGAGCCGCAAAGTCATTCTCAAGATTCACGTTTGCGAGCATCTCAAGGACGACATCGCAGCCCTTGCCCGCGGTCGCTTCCATGATGGCCGCGTAATGCCCGGCATCCGAGTGGTCAAAAACGGCGTCCGCTCCGTTTGCTGTGGCAAGTTCTCTGCCTTTTTCGCTGCTTGCGGTGCCGATCACGCGCATTCCCGCACTCTTTGCCCACTGAACCGCCGCGATCCCAACACCGCCCGACGCTCCGTGGACAAGAATGGTCTCGCCGATCTTCGCCCCGGCCTTTTGAAAAAGCGCTCGATACGAAGTGGCATAGGGCGTGAAAACACCCGCACCGGCTTCGAAAGAAACGTTTTCCGGAAGGCGTCCGAGCTGATCCTCTCGGCAAAGGACGTATTCTGCGTAGGAACCGGTCAGCGTGTCGGCAATGTAAACGCGATCACCCGGCGCGAATCGCAGCACTCCCGGCCCGACCGCCTCGACGACCCCGGCACCATCTTTTCCCGGTGTGTAGGGCAACTTCGGCTTTACAGCATGTATGCCCGAACGAATATAGGTATCGACCGGATTCACACCCGCCGCCTTAACGCGGACTAGCACCTGCCCATCCGCCGGGCTCGGCGTCTCAACCTCCGCAAGTCCGAGCACGTCAGGCCCGCCGAATTCGTTTATCACTACAGCCTTCATACTTAAGTCTAGATATAGGCCCCTGCCATAGAATCAACGGACTGGAATTAGTATCCGTTCTTCTGCGAAGTTATCGAACGGATCGTACCCTTCCGGAAGTATTTCGAAATGCGGCCGAAGGTCTAGGTCATACCCTGAAGCGGGCAGCCATTCCCCGTAAATATAACCGAACGTTTTCGGAGCCGCGGCAGCCGGGCCGACATGAAGGAATTCTGCATAGCGGCCTGCGGGTATCACAAGCTTCTTGTGGCCGTCCGGTATGCCGGCATCGGCTTCAACCACTGCGGCTGCCCACTTGTCGAACTCCGCAGACGGATCAAAGCGCGAAAAGGAATACTGCTCGTTATAGATCCTAACCGAAAAAGCTTCGCGGCCAACCCCCTCGGCGATAGACGGCGAGGCGGACCGGAAAGTTCTCCAGAGTTCGCTGGTCCGATCGTTGACATGGGACATGCGGAGGCAGACTCCGGCTAAATGCGTTTCTGGGAAATCGACAAACTTGGGGCCTTGGGTCATTCGACCGTCACCGACTTCGCTAGATTTCTCGGCTGATCGACATCGCAGCCGCGGCGGACGGCGATGTGATACGCCAAAAGCTGAAGCGGGACGACCGAGAGCACCGGCCCGAGCAGGTCGGAGGTTTCGGGGATCTCGATGATGTGGTCGGCGACCTTTGAGCTCATCCCGTCGCCCTCGGTCAGCACGGCGATGACGATGCCGTCGCGTGCCTTTACCTCGACGATGTTCGAGTGCGTTTTCTCGTAGCGAAGCTCGCTTCCCTCGTTTCCGTTTTCGCGTGTATTGACGACAACTACCGGCAGCTTCTCGTCGATCAATGCATTTGGGCCGTGCTTCATCTCGCCCGCCGGATAGCCCTCGGCGTGGATATAGCTGATCTCTTTAAGCTTGAGTGCTCCCTCAAGAGCGACCGGAAAATTGATGCCGCGGCCGAGATATAGGAAATCCTGAACACGGAAGAAGTCCTTTGAAAGTTCCTCGATCAGGTCGGCATCGTTCAAAAGTTGCTCGATCTTCAACGGAAGCTCGGCAAGGTCCTGTGCCAGCCGCTTGGCCTCGTCTTCATTGATCGTGCCGCGAAGTTCGCCCAGATAGAGAGCAAATAGATAGAGCGCGATCATCTGCGCCGTGAACGCCTTGGTCGAGGCAACGCCGATCTCCGGCCCGGCATGCGTCAGGATCGTCCCGTCCGCCTCGCGGTGGATCATCGAGCCCTGCACATTGCAGACCGCAAGCACCTTGCAGCCCTGCTGCCGAGCCTCGCGCATCGCGGCGATGGTGTCTGCCGTCTCGCCCGACTGCGAGATGACGATCAGTAGGTCACTCTCGCTCAAAACCGGATCGCGATAGCGAAACTCCGACGCGTAATCGACCTCGACCGGAACGCGGGCGAGCTTTTCGAGCATGTATTTCCCGGCGAGCCCGGCGTGCCAGGACGTACCGCAGGCGGCGATCTTGATCGAGGTTATCGAGCGAAACTCCTCCTCGGAGATGTCCATCTCGTCGAGATAAACGCGGCCCGTGTCGAGCGAAACCCGGCCCTGAACAGTATCGCGGACGGCTCGCGGCTGCTCGTATATCTCCTTGAGCATGAAGTGTTTAAAGCCGCCCTTCTCCGCCATTATCGGATCCCAGGTGATCCGCTGCCGCTGCGGCTCGACCGCGTTGCCGTCAAAGTCCGTAACGCGAACGCTTTCTTTCGTCAGCACCGCGATCTCGCGGTCGCCAAGGAAAAAAACGTCGCGAGTATGGGCCAGGATCGGCGGGATGTCCGAGGCGACAAAGAACTCGCCGTCGCCGAGCCCGATAACGACCGGCGGCCCTTCGCGGACCGCGATGACCGTATCCGGCTCATCGACCGAGATGATCGAAAGGGCAAATATTCCGCGAAGCTCGGCAACAGCCTTTCGTACCGCAAGCTCGAGTGAAAGCCCATCCTCATCGATGTAATGCCCGATCAAATGAGCTACTACTTCGGTATCTGTTTCTGTTTTGAACTCGTGGCCCTGATCGGTGAGCCTTTCCTTTAATGCCAGATAGTTCTCGATAATGCCGTTATGGACCACAACGACCTTGCCCGAGCGGTCACGGTGCGGGTGGGCGTTCTCCTCGGTCGGGCGGCCGTGCGTCGCCCACCGCGTATGGCCAATGCCGTATGTCCCATCGAGCGGCTTTAACCGGATCGCTTCCTCAAGGTTGCGGAGCTTTCCTTCGGCCCGCCGCAGTTCCAAATGCCGCCCTTCGTCAACGACCGCAATACCGGCCGAGTCGTATCCGCGATACTCGAGCTTCCTCAAGCCATCGATGATCAACGGCACGACCTGTTTATTTCCAACGTATCCAACAATTCCGCACATAAATTGAACCTACTTCAACGCCCTCGCGCGCCTGAACCAGATCGATGAAATGAAAATGCCCGCCGCACCAAATACCAGCATACCGAGGCTGAGCCGCCCGCCGCCGAGCGCTGTTTCGACCGCACGAAATATTGCCAAGAGACCAAAAGCTGCCGATAGGAAGCCCAAAAGATAAAAGAGTATCTTCATCTTTACTCCGCCTTCCGCTTGAGCGGCCGGGCGGGCACGCCAGCCACCAACTCTCCGGCCTCGACTTCTTTCGTCACAACACTTCCCGCTCCGGTTGCAGCGCCGTCGCCGACCTTTACCGGAGCGACTAGCATCGTGTCCGAACCGATCTTCACGTCATTGCCGATGTGGGTTTCGTGCTTGTTCTTACCATCATAGTTACAGGTGATCGTTCCGGCTCCAATATTCGTCTTGTCGCCGATCGTTGCATCGCCGAGATAGGTCAGGTGGTTCGCCTTTGAGCCGCGGCCGAGCTGGGTCTTTTTCATCTCGACGAAATTCCCGACCTTTGCTCCTTCCATCATCACCGCTTTCCCGCGGAGATGTGCCATCGGGCCGACCGTGCAGCCGTTCCCGATCTCCGAATCGACCACCACGCAGTTATCGAGTATTTCGACGCCGTGGCCGACCCGCGCGTTCGTCAGCCGTGTTCCCTGCCTTATTGTGCAGCCGTCGCCGATCTCGGAATTTCCCTCGACCGAAACATTCGGGTAAATGACCGTGTCGCGGCCAAACTTTGCCCGCTCGCTGATGTAAACGCTTTTCGGGTCGATGAATGTGACGCCGCTATCGAGCATCAGCCGCTGAACCGTTCGCCGTCGGAGCACGCGCTCCATTTCGGCAAGCTGTACGCGGTTGTTAACGCCCTCGATCTCTTTGTGATCGCCATGGCTGAAAACTGCAACGTCTTCCCCGGCCTCTCGAAGCATTGCCGGGACGTCCGTCAAATAGTATTCACCTTGCGCATTGTCGTTCTTTACATCCGCAAGAGCGGTGAAGAGCTTGCGCGAGTCGAAACAGTATATTCCGGCGTTGATCTCGTTTATCTCAAGCTCGACGCTTGAAGCATCTTTCTGCTCCACGATCCGGTCGAAGAGCCCTTCACCTGAGCGGACAACGCGGCCGTAGCCCGTCGGGTCCTTGAGCTTCACGGTCAAAACGGTCGCCGCCGCCCCGCGTCCGCGGTGGTTGTGGTGATATTGGACCAAAGACGCAAGTGTTTCGTGCCGTATCAGCGGGACGTCGCCCGAGAGGATCAGGAGCGTCGAATCGCGATCGGTGAAGTGTTCGCGGGCCGCATTGACCGCATCGCCCGTGCCGAGCTGCTCTTTTTGCGTTACAAATTCAACGCGATCTGCCTCGATCTCTTCCAATACGGCCTTCTTTACCTCGTCCGCCTGGTGCCCAACGACCACGTAGATCTTATCCGGCCCGAGAGCGGCGGCCGTGCGGCAAACGTGATTGATCAGCGGCGTTTCGCCCAGCCGGTGGAGCACCTTGGCGATGCCCGAGCGCATCCGCGTTCCGAGCCCGGCGGCGAGTATCAGCACGTCTATCGGCTTATTTACCGGAGATTCGTTTTGCATTTCAGGTTTCGAACGACAAGAAAGTGAAATGATACGAATAAAGCAGGCTTATGTCACGCAACAGTTCCGATGTCCGGGGCATTCGAGGTATGCAAATAGCCGCTCGCACCCGTGCCAAGGCATTCGAGTACCGTTCGGGCAAGCTTGGCCGGATCGTGCCGAACCTTTTCACCCGAATCAAGCAGATCGCGTTTGATAACCACAGCTCCCTCGATCTCTTCCTCGTTCATCGAACCATGGACCCCGATCTGCTCGGCACCCTCTCTTAGGTAGAGCTCGGCCTGCCGGTCCGAAACCGGCCGGTTGTTTACAATAAGGTGGTCGAACTGAAGCTCCGGAATATGCTCTTTAACGACCTCAAGATGCCTGCGGCCGGTCATTCCGTCCGTTTCACCGGGCTGGGTCATCAGATTGCAGATAAAGACCTTAACGGCCTCGGATTCTACGATCGCACGCCGGATCGCCGGCACGAGAAGCGGCGGTAAAATGCTTGTATAAAGCGAGCCCGGGCCGACCGTTATCAGGTCCGCACTTCGGATCGCCTCGATCGCACCGGGCAGCGGCTCGCACTCCGCCGGTTCCAGAAAAAGCCGCTCAATGCGTTTGCCGCATTTGCCTATGTTGGTCTCGCCCTTGATCGTTTCGCCGTCCGCCGTTCGGGCGGCAATGCGGACATTGGTGCTCGTTGCCGGGTAAAGGTGGCCCTTGGTCGCCAGGATCTCTGCCGAAAGCCGCACCGCTTCCGCGAAATCGCCTGTAACTTCCGAAAGTGCGGCGAGAAATAGATTTCCGCAACTGTGGCCGGCAAGCTCGCCGTCGCCGCTGAAGCGGTGCCGAAAGAGCCGCGCGAGCAGGTGTGAATCCTCCGAAAGTGCGACCAGGCAATTGCGAATATCGCCGGGCGGCGGCATATCAAGCTCTTCACGAAGGCGTCCCGAACTTCCGCCGTCGTCCGAGACGGCAACGATTGCCGAAAGCTCTTTTATCGGGCCGGAGTCGTCGCCTCGATCGCCAACAAAAGCCTTCAGCCCCGATAAAAGGGTCGAAAGGCCATTGCCTCCCCCGATGGCGACAACGTTCGAGTTTCGGTGAAATTGGTGCGTCATCACTTCGATTTCATGGCTTTTGCCAAAAGCAGTGCCGTTCGCATCATATTTCTAATCGACGGAAACCTCAAGATTTTTGGCAAAAAAGTTTAAAAACATCTTGTTTGCCCGCTCTTGGCTATGCTACCTTTATATTTGGTCGCTCGACCTTCCCTCCGACTTTCGAGGAAGTTGCGGATCCGCAGAGTTCTCTTTTTCATCCTAATCTTTCGGGTAATCACGAAATGGCCCATTCGCCCTTTATCCTGCAGGAACAAGAGTTTCAGAAACTGAAGACCGTGCTCGCCCGTTTGTGCGTTGAGTGCGTCGCCCGGGTCGTTTTCCTTGTTGACCGCGACGGGCAAACGATCGCGTTCAACGGCGAGATCGGCGATATGGATACGACAAGCTTTGCTTCGCTTGCGGCCGGCAACGTTGCCGCGACCAACAGCATGGCAAAGCTTATCGGTGAGGACGGCTTCCCGGCAGTTTTCCACGAAGGCGAACGTGAGAGCATCTTTATCAGCGTCATCGGCCGAAGCCTTCTGGTCGTCGTGTTCGATGAACGTTCGACGCTCGGCCTTGTAAAGCTCCGAACAAAGCGTGCGAGCTACGAAGTTGCCGCAATTCTTGAGGAAGCCTCAAAGCAGTCGCAGGCATTTGCCGCAAACAGTGCATCGGCATTCGCCGACATCACGGATGAGGATATTGACAGCCTTTTTAGCTAGAATATTTACGGCGTTAAACGAACAGCCCCAAGCAGAGCCATGACCTTTATCAACTACGCATCGCGGGAAATCAATTGCAAGATCGTTTATTACGGGCCCGGCCTTTGCGGTAAAACGACGAATCTTCAGTATATCTACGACGCTACGGCCCCTCAGGCGAAAGGCAAACTCATTAGCCTTGCGACCGAAACGGACCGCACGCTCTTTTTTGACTTTATGCCGCTTGAGCTCGGGACCGTCCGCGGCTTTAAGACGCGTTTTCACCTCTATACCGTTCCAGGCCAGGTCTATTACGACGCCTCGCGAAAGCTGATCCTCAAGGGCGTTGACGGCGTAGTTTTTGTCGCCGATAGCCAGGAAGAACGGATGGACGCGAACGTCGAATCGCTATATAACCTGGAGGAAAACCTGCAAACACAGGGTTATGACCTGATGCAGTTGCCCTACGTTCTGCAATTGAACAAACGCGACCTTCCGGGAGCGGTTCCGGTCGAGGACCTGACCTACGAGCTCCAGAAAAAGGGCGAGCCTGTCTTTGAAGCGGTCGCAACCACCGGCACCGGCGTCTTCGATACGCTGAAAGCCGTTGCAAAACAAGTACTTACGGAGCTTCGAAAGACCTAACCGAAAGCGAACCGATCAAAATAAAAAGCCGCCGGAAGCGATTCCCGCGGCTTTTTTACCTTCCCCTTGCTCGAAAACTAGGAGTACCTTTAGTGCAGAACCTTGTCGAATTGGTTCATTCCTAGTTTTCGAGCCCCGGATGCGTTCGGATTCAGTCGGGGCGACTTTTTTCTATTTTGCAACCGTCACCGTCACCGGAACGCTCTTTGAGACCACGTCATAGACCGGCGAACGCTGCTCGGCAACGCGGACAAGTTCCTCAAGCTGCTCGGGAGTGGCATCGCCCTTGACCCGGAACTCGATGTTTATATCGCTGTAGCCGTTTCGGACGTTCGGATCCATCCCGAGGAACCCGCGAAGATCTAGGTTACCCGAATATGTGGAGGTAACCTCATCGACCTTGATGCCCTTCGCCGCGGCGTGGTAAACGAGGCTCGTCGTAAGGCATCCAGCGAGTGCCGCAAGCAGGTACTCGACCGGGTTCGCGCCCGTATCCGTTCCGAGTAATATGGCCGGCTCGTCCTTCCTGAACACGAACGGCGTATCACGCTTGAAGGTCTGACACGCTCCGTCGTAGTCGTCAACGATCGTCTCATTTTGGCCGCCGTTGATCCATTTGTTGCTCGCCCGAAAATTGAATTTCGCGATCTCTGTGTTCCCGCCAATGTCATCTATCGTTTCAAAAAGCTCCGTTACGTTGACGCCGTTAACTATCCTCTGTTCTTTCTGTGCTGTCTGCATATTTCTCTCCTAAATCGTACTGATCGCGTTGCCCGATGGCAGCGTATCGCGCCGCCGATTCCGTGCCCCTAGCAAAATGCCGGCACTACCTCTTCCAGCTTTTCCCGCTCTGCAGGGTCGAGAGCTCCTACCGTTTCAAGGAACTTCGGGTGCGACATCCCGGTTCCAAGATAGGTCCAGCGGTTCGCCTGATGCTGTACCGTGATGAACGCCTCGCGTTCCGCCTCGGTAAGCGTGCGGCCCGTCGCAGCCTCGAACGCCTCAAGGTCGAAGAGCGTCTGCTGCTTGAGGCCCGTATCGAGGAAACCGCCGATGTCCAAATAGTCCGCGACGCCTTCCTTGATCTGCTTTTCCGACATTCCGGCGGCTAGTGCCTCGATCATCATCGTGTCGAGCTTCGCGTGCTGCGCTTCCTCGAGCCAGTGATGCTTGAGCAGGCTCTTGAACTGCGGGTCAAGGTCCTGATTGTTCCTGATGCTGTCCAGATAATGCCGCTGCGTCATCCATTCGATATGAAGAATGACCAAGCCGACGCCGAGCGGCCGATGGGCAAGAACGGCCTTCGCGACCTCGGCCGGCGGGCCGATCACCTTACACTCGGTGCCAAAGTTCTCCTGAAACTCGCGGCTGAACCGCTTGAAAAGCTGAATGTGCTTCGCCTCTTCGCTCGCAAACTGCAGGAACGCCCGGACACGGTAGTCGTCCTTATCGAGCGACGGCCTCACGTGGTCGAGCACGAACGGCAGGATGAACTCTTCAACGAGCCCGAAGATCGACAGATATGCGTGGCCGCGGATCTGGTTCAGCACTCGCTTTTCGTCCTCGTTCAGAAAACCAAGCCCATCGACACGTGCGAGCGATTCGGGCATTAACCGCTTGCTGAAGTCGAGCTTCTTATCGCCGCCGATGATGTCCTCGATCGCCCAGTTCACCCGCCGCGAGGCGACGATCGTTTCGCGGTAATCATATTTCGGCAGGGAGCCTTTATTACTTCTGGTTTTGATTGCGTCTAACATTATTTTTCTCCTTATAAATTGCGTTTACGTCACCCCTCGCTCGAAAAGCCCTTCGCCCTGCTTCAGCCGCCGAGCGGCCGCCGGAACATCGGATACATCGGTGGCGCCGAGCCGGCCTTGATCGTCCCGACAACAGCAAACCCGAACCGCTCGTAAAGCGAGATGTTCCGCGGATTCGAAGATTCGAGATACGCCGGAAGACCCTCTGAATCGACTCGCTCAAGCGCATACCGCATCAACTTTGCGCCGATGCCCTTACCCTGGCTCCGTGTTTCAACGCCGATCATCGGCAGGTACCAGTGGGGTTCCTTCGGATGGAACGCCGCCATTTGGTCGAACATCTCAAAAAGCTCCGGCTTCAGCCGTTCCGGAACCGTGAGTTCGAAAAGCTCGTTGAGCTGATCGTCGTCCGCTCCGAACCCCGGCGGCAGCCAAAGTGCAGCTCCGCTCATATCTGAGGTCATGAACGCTGTCTCCGCGTCGAATGCGGCCCCGGCGAACCCGCGAATGAAGTGCGGAAAATGGATCAGGTAGTCCGCCGCGTCCGGGTAGAGCCATCGGGCGACCGGGTCGGTTGCGAATGCGAGCGTGACCAAGGCGGTTGCTGCCGATCTCTCAAACACCGTCGCCGGGAAAACGCTGCCCTCGCCGGGACGCGGATAAACATGCTCTTCTGTGATCGCTTCGCTAAACATTACTGCCTCCAAATTCACCCCTGACCCGCTTCCGTTTACTTGCTCAACTTGCCGTTCTTGATGATCAGCTTGTCCGAGCCGCTGACCCGCATTTTCCCGATGCCGACGACCTCGATCTCGCAGCTGCTGCAGATGCTAAGGACCGTTGAGTTACCGTCGATCCAGGTGTTGCGCGTCGTGCCGCCGTCGTGGACCTTTACCTCGTAACGCTTGCCGTCCTCATTCTTGAGGTCTGCCGGCATGGCGGCGACCGTCCCAAGCATCAGGACCGCGGCCGCGAGTATCGTTTTCATCTTCTTGTTCATTGTGTTTTTCTCCTTTTGTTGTTTCATCGTGTTTTATTCAAGCGAAAGCCCGAGCGTCCCGACCCCGGGTGCCGAGCCCTCGAGTTCAAGGTCCAGCGTGCCGAGTCCGTTGCTGCTGATCGCCGCTTTGAATGCCGGATACTGTTTGCTGATCTCGGCAATGTAGCTTGTCCCCTGCGAACCGCTGAGCAGGAAAGTTTCGACCGCGGCCGTGTTCAGCATCAGGATCGTCCACATTGCACGCCTTCCCGATGGGCGAATTCCCTTCGCCGGGTCGATGCGGCCGTCAACTATAACGCCGCGGCCGGCGGACTTCCGCAGCTCCTGCTGAAAGCGGCGGATGAGTGCCGCCGTCTTTGGCCCCATCACCCCGTTTGGTTCGGGCAGCTGTACATCCGCCCACGACCGACGCCAGTTGAGTCCGTAACGCATCAGTGCCTGAACCGCGATGACATCGTTCTTCGCGTTGACGCCGTTCTCGCCGACCGACGCGTGAAGATTCACCTGCGTGAACCCATTGAATTCTTGTAGCCTTGCCATAAAATGATCGCTCCGTATAAATTCCGTATATGACTTCGCCGACGCTGCCGCCGGTCTTCATCCCGATAAGACGACACACGCTTATGTAACAGGACACCCGACGAAAATGTGAGCAAAGCTAAGCGGCAGCGAACCTATGTGCTAGAATCGCCGTATTGCAGTTTGAAAGGTAAGTTCTTGACGCTGATCGTTATCCCGAAATGACGACGAAAGATTCGCCTGAAATAACCCAATTGCTGCTCGCCTGGCGTGAGGGCGATGA